>ERZ1645189.1-NODE-1-length-62579-cov-6.092572_pt1 | contig 62579 bp, 50 predicted proteins | sample MGYA00575350_ERZ1645189 | MGnify/ENA primary metagenome ERZ1645189 (study PRJEB40845, sample SAMN11283421) | freshwater sediment metagenome | isolation source: river sediment | host: Sediment | place: India: Jajmau, Kanpur | collected 2015-12-17 ...
GTATCACCTGAAATTTTACCATTAAGATTCTCATCACTTTTATTCTGAAATCCCTCACCAGCATTCAGCTTTTTAATTTCGGCCTCAATCTCAAGCACCATCTCTTCCGCAAGGCGGGCATGACGCTCGGCAAAGAGAATTACGGCGTCGCAGGAAATTGCCATTGCAGTGAGCTGTTCCTGTCTGTCGGTTGCCTCCGGGTCGTTCAGAAAATCGAGCTTTGCAATCTCCTGCTCAATCTGATGTTTGAAATCAAGCATCCCCATCTGGTAAATCTTTCCGTCCAGAGCCGTATGCCCGGGTGCGCGCTGCTCCATAAATTCAGTAAAGAGGCCGGCTTCATACGCAGCGCGCCACTCATCAGGCACGTGCGAAAAAATTCTCTCGCGCTGAGTCTTCCCCTCCCAGAAGGGAATCACCTCCTTTGCATAGGTTTCGATATCCTCTCTGCTGATTGTGTACCGCTGAAGTTCGCGGCTGTTCAGTACCTCAAGATCCTCCACCGAATGGCATGTGAGCTCAGGGAAAGTCGGCACTGCTTTTGGCTTTGGCCCACGCTCGCCAACAATCAGCTCATCGTCCCCAATATATATGGTTTTCTTTTTACAAATCTCCATGAAGTTGAGCGCCCTGAGTACCGGAATAGGGTACTTGCCCCAGTTCTCCTTATAAAACTCAGTCTCAATAAGCGCCCTCTCAATTGAAAGTGTCGGCTCCGTCTCCACCGACATTGTTCGTAGTCTTGATATTCTATCTGTCATGATTGTCTCTGTAATTTTATTTATGCTCCTTTTTGACTTTATGTTATGTGTGTTTTCCCCCTGGGGAAAAGTGTCAGATTCCTGAAAATCTGCGCATTAGGCAAAAGAGCAATATTTTGTATTATGTTGATAATGTGTTGTTTGACACTTTTCCCCAGGGGAAAACAGTGTCACCAAAAAAGAGAGCAGCCAGTTCAGCTGATAAGACACGAAAAGAGACCCCTGCCCGGCTTGTGGTACAGATTCAGAATGAATTTGAATTGGTATGAGGTCATTGTGAAAAATTTCACGAATTTATAAAATAATATTTGAAATCTGTTTCATAAGTAAAAGGTGCCGGGGAATTGCCCGGCGGGAGTTAGCCTTCGGCACAGGTTTTTCAAGCTTGCACGCAGAGAGTCGTTTTCATTGCCTGGTAAAGGTTTTGAGTGTGTTTTGAATGTCAATTTATCACAGACCCGTACGGCTGTAACTAATTGTTTTTCTGTAAGTAGCACTTTGTCCCCGCGGATCATCCGCGGGGATAAAGTGGCTCTCGTTGATTTACACCGCGTTGCAGCCGTACGGGTCGTTAACAAGAATCTTAGGAAACTGTTTGCAAATCTGGGTCTGGTGAAATAATTGCTTACAGAGTTTTGTTCATTAAAAACTAACATGTCAGCCTAAATTACATTTGTCAGATATACAAGCTTTTAACTCCGTTAAAATTTTAAAAAATCTAAATTTAGAAATCGTATATTATTGAAATAGTGATAATTGTAATTTAGGCTGACATGTGCCACGTGCAAAACTCTGGCAGAGATCGCTTTCTGCGCACTCAAAAAAAAGGCCGCCCGTTAGGACAGCCTTTTAATATCAATTCAGGATTTTGTGAAACCTGTTTAATTCAAAATTATTTCCAGCCCTCGCAGCTGCACATCAGGTTGCGGTCGCCAAAGCCGTTGTCTACACGGGTTACATGCGGCCAGAACTTGTTGTCGCGAATCCATGCAAGAGGGTAGGCGGCTTGTTCACGTCCGTAAGGGTGGCTCCAGGTGTCGGCAGCAACTTCGGCTGCTGTGTGAGGAGAGTTCTTAAGCGGATTGTCTGCTTTGTCCATTTTGCCGTCGCGGATAGCTTCGCATTCGGCCTTGATGGTAATCATAGACTCAATGAATCTGTCCATCTCTGCTTTTGATTCGCTCTCGGTTGGCTCAATCATAAGAGTTTCGTGAACCGGGAACGAGAGGGTAGGTGCATGGAATCCAAAGTCCATAAGCCTCTTAGCGATGTCTGTTGCGTCAACTCCGTATTCGGCCTTGTAATGCCTAACGTCTATGATACACTCGTGAGCAACGCGGCCCTGAGCATTTGCTCCTGCTCCAACAGGTTTTCCTGTGTAGAGTGTGCCGAATCCTGCCTCTGCCAGTTTCACTGACATGTAGTTTGCATTGAGGATTGCAACTTCGGTAGCCTTGCGCAGTCCGTCAGGTCCCAGCATGCGGATGTATGCGTGGGTTACAGGGAGTGCAAGCGGGTATCCGAATGGTGCCGAGCTCACTGCCGATACTCCCTTCTTCTCGCAGTTGCAGAGGTAAGGGTGGCAAGGGAGGTAAGGGGCAAGTTCCTTTGTTACACAGATTGGGCCGATTCCGGGACCGCCGCCGCCGTGAGGAATAGCAAAGGTCTTGTGGAGGTTCAGGTGACAAACGTCTGCACCAATGAAGCCCGGATTGGTAAGACCAACCTGTGCATTCATGTTTGCACCGTCCATGTAAACCAGACCACCATTCTGGTGAATGATATCCATCATCTCGCGGATGCGGACCTCAAACACACCATGGGTAGAAGGGTAGGTAATCATAGTGCATGACAGCCTCTCCTTGTATTGTTCTGCCTTCTGGCGGAATTCGTCAACATTGATGTTTCCCTTATCGTCGCATGAAACCAGTACAATCTCCATTCCTGCCATAGCAGCAGAAGCAGGGTTGGTTCCGTGGGCAGATGTAGGGATAATTACCACATTTCTCTGCGGATTGCCGTTTGCTATATGGTAAGCGCGGATAGTCATCAGCCCCGCAAACTCTCCTGCCGAACCTGCATTAGGCTGAAGCGAACATGCGTCAAATCCGGTAATTACTGCAAGATCATGCTCCACTTCGCGGATAAGCTGCATATAGCCCTCAACCTGATCAACAGGAACAAACGGGTGTACATTTGTAAACTCACTCCAGCTCAAAGGCATCATCTCTGCCGCAGCGTTGAGTTTCATTGTGCATGATCCAAGCGGAATCATAGAGTGGGTAAGTGATATGTCTCTTCTCTCCAGTTTCTTGATGTATCTCATCAAGTCTGTTTCAGAGTGATATTTGTTGAAAGTCTCGGCTGTAAGGTATGAACTTTCGCGGGCCATAAAGATTTCACCTTTTGGAGCACCCGGGCAACCATTAACCTTAACACCAAAAATCTCAAGAATTGTAACAGCCTCGTCGCATGTAGAAACTTCATCAAAGCTGATTCTCACAGCATTGCCTGCAGGGTAGCAGAAGTTGATGCTCCTGGCCTCTGCCTTTGCTCTTATATCGTCTGCATTTACTCCCTGAATCTCAATAGTATCAAAGAACTTGTCTGCAGCCAGTTTAAAGCCGGCCTTTTTAAGCTCCTCTGCAACAGCGTGAGCCATATTGTAGGCATGCTTTGAAATTGATTTAATTCCTTCCGGACCGTGATAAACTGCATACATACCTGTCATGGTGGCCATGAGTGCGGTAGCAGTACAGATATTAGAAGTTGCCTTTTCGCGTTTGATGTGCTGCTCTCTGGTCTGAAGAGCCATACGTAGTGCTGGGTTTCCAAGTCTGTCAACAGAAACACCAATGATTCTGCCAGGCATGTTACGCTTGTACTCGTCGCGGGTAGCCATGAAGCCGGCTGTCGGACCGCCGAATCCCATTGGCAAACCAAATCTTTGTGCAGTTCCCACTGCTATGTCTGCACCCCATGCTGCAGGCTCCTTAAGGAGGGCAAGTGCAAGCAGGTCTGTAACCGCTGTAACAAGTGCTCCCTTTGCATGAGCCTTTTCACAGAAGGCTGAGTAGTCATGAACCGCTCCGTTTGCGGCAGGGTACTGAAGAACTGCTCCAAATACCATGTCGTCAAATTCATACGATGCAAAATCTCCGGTTACCACCTCAATTCCCAGTACCTCTGCACGGGTTTCAATAACGGCATATACCTGAGGGAATATGTTTGAATCAATAAATACTTTGTTTTTGCCGGCCTTAACTGCATCTCTTGAACGCAGCTCATACATCATGCGGACTGCCTCACCTGCTGCTGTTGAATCATCCAGCATTGAACAGTTTGCCATCTTGAATCCTGTAAGGTCAGAAACCATTGTCTGGAAGTTGAGGAGAGCCTCAAGACGACCCTGTGAAATCTCAGCCTGATAAGGAGTGTAAGATGTATACCAGCTTGGGTTTTCGAATACGTTGCGAATAACAACGGCAAGGCTTGCGGTACCATAGAATCCCTGTCCAATCAGGGAGCGGAAGTTCTTGTTTTTGGAGGCCATTGCCTTGAGACCTGCCAGATATTCATGCTCACTTTTTGCACTTTCCAGCGCAAGTGGTTTGTCAAGCAAAATGTCTGAAGGAACTGTCTGTTTAACAAGCTCTTCAAGACTTTTTACCCCTAAAACGGCAAGCATTTCGGCCTCGTCTGATTGACGCGGGCCGTTGTGGCGATCGACGAATGAGAGTGACATATAGTTCTATTTATTAGATTATTAATATCGGGGTTATCCTGCAAATTTATGCAATATTTTCTGAACTTTGCGAATTAAAATTATTTCATATTTTTGTGTGCACTAAAATAAAAATCTATGAGTTTATTAAGCAGAAAAATCTCAGAACTGCAGGAGAGGACAGCAAAGGCAACTCAGGGCGGGGGCGAAAGCGCCATTGCCAAGCAGATTGCCATGGGTAAGTTGCCTGCAAGAGAGAGAATCAGTCAGCTTCTGGACCACGGTTCATTTTTCGAATATGACCTATTCATTGAGCATGAAGCAAGGGAGTTCGGAATGGAGGGAAAAAGCCTCGCCGGGGATGGAGTTGTAATTGGAACGGGTACCATAAACGGGAAACCCGTTGCTATTTATGCACAAGATTTTACAGTGGCCGGAGGCTCACTGGGAATGATGCATGCAAGAAAAATCACCAAAATAATGGACTACGCCTTAAGGATGAGGATTCCTCTTATTGGAATCAACGACTCAGGCGGAGCTCGTATACAAGAGGGTGTGAACTCCCTGGCGGGCTACGGTGAAATTTTCTTCAGAAACACAATGGCCAGTGGTGTGATACCACAGCTTTCAGTTATCCTTGGCCCTTGCGCCGGAGGAGCAGTATATTCACCTGCACTTACAGACTATGTATTTGTGGTTGACAAAATTTCAAAAATGTTTATCACCGGACCTGAGGTAATCAAGTCTGTACTTGGAGAAGAGATTGATATGGAGTCGCTCGGAGGAGCAAGAGTCCACAGTGAAATCACAGGAAATGCACACTTCTTTGCTAACAGCGAGGCTGAATGCTTCCAGCAGATTAAAACTCTTCTTGACTACATTCCTGCTCACAATGAATGCAATGCAACTAAAGTGAAAGTTGTGGAGCCGGACAAAAAACTTAAGGTAGAAAAGATTGTACCTGTAGACCCTACCTCCCCTTATGATGTAAGAGATGTTATCCGCTCAATTACCGATGGTTCTGAATTTTTTGAGGTTCAGGAGATGTGGGCTGCAAACATTGTTATAGGATATGGCCGTATTGGCGGAACGACTGTGGGATTTGTTGCAAACCAGCCGCTGGTTCTTGCAGGTGTTCTTGACTGTGACTCATCAGACAAGGCTGCAAGGTTTATCCGCTACTGCGATGCCTTTAACATCCCAATTGTAACACTTGAGGATATGCCGGGATACCTGCCGGGTATCGACCAGGAGCATGCAGGTGTTATCCGTCACGGAGCAAAACTTCTCTATGCATACAGCGAAGCTTCAGTTCCTAAGTTTACAGTTATTCTCAGAAAAGCATACGGCGGAGGATACATTGCAATGAACTCGCGTCACCTGAGGGCCGATTTTGTTTTCGCATGGCCTACCGCAGAAATTGCTGTGATGGGTCCTGAAGGAGCAGCTAACATTATTTTCCGCAAGGAGATTATGGAGGCCGAAGACTCAGACGCAATGCGCAAACAAAAAGTAGAGGAGTACAAACAGAAGTTTGCAAATCCTTATGTAGCGGCAGCTAAAGGTTATATTGACTCTGTAATTAATCCTGCAGAAACCAGAAAATATCTCATACACGCCCTTGAGGTCTCAGCAAATAAAGTGGTGAAGAGACCTAACAAGAAGCACGGAATTCCACCATTTTAAAAATAAAAGTTACCATAATGAAAATGGCAGAAAAAAAGGTCCATTCCCTGAACAAGGAGAAGGCCGCCAGGCAAAAGGTGCGTAAGGGAGAATCAGTTGAGCCTCAGTACGAGACATTACAAATTTTTACTGACGCAAGGATATACAAGACCAACCTTACCAAAAAATACAGAAACCGCAAGATCTGGAAAAAACCAGATCTTCAGGAGATTCACTCGGTTATTCCCGGAGTTGTAACTTCAATAACTGTAAAAGAGGGAGAGCACGTTACCAAAGGCGCAGAGCTCATGGTTTATGAAGCAATGAAAATGCAGAATATAATCAGAGCCCCTTTTGACGGTACTGTGGATAAAATTCACGTGCAAGCCGGAGAAAAGACAGCCAAAGGTGTGCTGATGATCTACCTGAAATCTGATGTTCCATTTGATTCAGAAGAGCCGGAAACTATTTCCAGCGTTCCAGGTCAAGACGAATAAAGACAAAGAGGAATATAGTAAATGCCCATAATGAAGATCCCCCGTAACTCACAAAAGGAAGGGGGATCCCAATTACGGGCATTATTCCTATTGTCATTCCAATGTTTATAAAGAAGTGCATGAATATTACAGATGCGAGCGCATAACCGTAAATTCGTGTAAAATTGTCCTTCTGTCTCTCGGCAAGGGTAAGAATCCTTATAAGCATAAAGACAAATAATCCCACAACCACAAGCGATCCTGCAAATCCCCACTCTTCACCTACGGTGCAGAAAATAAAGTCAGTACTCTGCTCCGGAACAAAGTTGAATTTTGTTTGTGTTCCTTTAAGAAATCCTTTCCCGAAAAATCCGCCCGAACCAATAGCAATTTTGGACTGGTGCACATTATAACCTGCACCCTGCAGATCTTCTGTAACCCCAAGCAGGTTTTCAATCCTGGCGCGCTGGTGATCCTGCAGAACCTCATCGAAAAAGAACTGAACAGAAAAGATGAGGGCTGTAGAAACAAAAAAGCTCAGCAGAATGTACTTCATATACCGGGTCTTCTCCCGTATCGCCTTATACATAAAATATAGCAGCGGAACCGTCATGAAAACTGCAAGCCACTCAACATCCTTTAGTGCCCACGGGATAAATTTAAGTTCACCAACTCTTGGTGATAAAATTAATACCGGCAGATAAGCTGCCAGAAAAACTATGTTGTGCAGATACCTTTTTGAGAATGCAGTCTTGGCAACCACCATAAGCACAAATAGCAGTATCATTGAGGTAAATGAGGAGAACGCCAGGGTTACCACAAAGAGAAGGATTGCCAGAATCCCGAATGTAAGATACCAGCCGCTTAGCCCCTCTCTGTAAAGAACAAAGAGAAAGCTTGCAAATACAAGCGCAGAGCCTGTCTCTTTCTCCAGAATTATGAGCAGCATAGGTACAACAATCACAAGCCCAACCTTTACAAGCGAAGAGAACCGCTTTAGTCTGAAGTTGTATGCACTCATCATTGAGGCGAGTGCAAATGAGGTTGTTATCTTGGCAAGCTCTGCAGGCTGAACCCTCACCGGTCCTATCATAAACCAGGATTTGGAGCCGTTAACCTCCACCCCCACAAATATCACCGCAAAGAGGAGCAGCATACTCAGGAAGTAGAGTATCCACGCCAGTACGTTGTATAGTTTGGGGTTTATTACAAACAGTATGAATGAGGCAATAATGAGCGAGGTGATAATCCAGATAAACTGCATACCATATCTTTGGGAAATATCCAGAATATGAGCATGTTCTTCGTCATAAACAGATGCGAAAACACTAATCCAGCCAATCATAACCAGTGCAAACCAGGTTATAATCAGAGGCCAGTCAAGCTTTCTGTATAATTGCCCTGCTATCATCTCTTTGGTATTGGTACGTTTTGAATAAGGTTCCCTGATATAACATATGCTTCGAGATCCGTTCTCTCAACTTTTCCTTTGAGATATCTCTCCACAAGAAGTGAAGCTATAGGTGCGGCCCAGGTAGCTCCAAAGCCTGCATTTTCTATATATGCCGCCACTGCTACTTTGGGGTTATCCTTTGGAGCAAAGCAGATAAAGACCGAGTGGTCTTTCCCGTGCGGGTTCTGAGCTGTTCCTGTCTTTCCGCAGATATCCAAACCGGGAACTGCAGCAATTCTGGCAGTTGCACCTGATCCGGGTTCTGAGTTGACTGCCAGGTACATACCATGAATTACTTTCCTGAAATTGGATGTATCAACTTTTGTATAGTGTCTTTGAGAAAAGTCACTGTTTAGAGTTGTGTCCTCTGCACCCTTTATGATGTGAGGAGTGTAGAAATAGCCTCTGTTTGCCAGCGTGGCCGCCAGATTTGCAAGGTGAAGGGGAGTTGTCCCAATTTCGCCCTGTCCTATGGATAGAGATATAATTGAAAGTGACTTCCAGCGATTTTTGCCGTGGATTCTGTCGTAAGTCTTTGTAGAGGGCAAAACTCCGCCCTGCTCTCCCGGCAGATCGCTTCCCAGCTTAAGACCAAAGCCAAAGCTTTCCACATACTCTTTCCATGATTCAAAGGCTGCTGTAACATTAGGATAGGCCGGATTATCGATAATTCTTCTGAAGGCATTTGCATAGTATGCATTGCACGACATCATGATTGAAGAAGTCAGATTGGTTGGTGAGGGATGTGCGTGACAGGCGATGCCCCTTCCAACCTTGTAGCCCATATTGCAGGGATATGTCATTACTGTGTCAATAACTCCCTCCTGAAGGGCAATGAGCCCGTTTACCAGCTTGAATACAGAGCCCGGAGGGTAGGGAGACATCACTGCCCGGTTAAACATAGGTTTGTACGGGTCGTTGACAATCTCGCTGTAGTGTTTGTTAATTGTTGCAAGTTTGGAAACCTCCAGACCGGGGCTGGAAACAAGAGTAAGAATCTCACCTGTTGATGGTTCGATTGCAACAACACTGCCCACCTTGTTTACCATCAGGCTCTCTACATATTGCTGTAACTCTGCATCAATTGACGCAGTTATATTTTTGCCGGGGACAGCCTCTTTATCGTATTTGCCTTCTGCAAAATTTGACTTGATTTTGTTGTGAACATCCCGGAGAAAAATGTTGTAACCCTTAACTCCTCTTAATATAGTCTCATAGGATTGTTCAATTCCTGTTCTTCCTACATAATCTCCCCTTTTATACTCCGGGTTTTTCCTTATGTACGAAGTATCAACCTCAGATATATAACCAAGAAGATTTCCGCAGGCATTGTAGGGGTAGCTCCGGATTGTTCTTGAAACAGCACTGAATCCCTGGAATTTATATGCCTTTTCCAGAAATACTGAGTACTGAGCAGGTGAAATCTGTTTAACAAAAGGCAGAGTCTGATATCCGATTCTTCTTCTGTACTTTCTGTATTCGGCAAGGGTTGCCCTCACCTCTGTTATTTCAAGGCCAAAGATTGCGCAAAGATCTGCTGTGTCCAGATCTTTCACCTCGTATGGGGTAATCATTATATCGTAAGCAGTCTCGTTTCCTACCAGAATCTTGCCGTTGCGGTCGTAAATAATTCCCCGTGCAGGATATCTTATGTCGTATCTGAATGCGTTGTTGCTGGCTGTAATCTTGTACTCCTCATCCAGAATCTGCAGGTTGAAGAGCTGAAGAACAATGACAAGGGCAACCCCAAGGATGCCCAGTATCAGAATATTCTTCTTCTTTAATTCAAAAGCCATGACAACAGATTATTATCTCCAGTTTTTGTAAAAGATGCCAAATTCAAGCAGGATGAGCAGCAGCATGTTTACAGAGAAGCTCAGAAGGAGTCTGGGCAGGTTTCCGATAAAATAGGTCAGGGAGAAACTCTCAATAAACACAACCGATATGTGGTGAATTGCCATCAGGATACCAGCGTAGAGCAGGAATCTTCTGAACCCCATCTCTGCCATTCCCGGACGAATCTCGCTCTCCAGCTCACCTTTTCGGATAATAAGGCTGAGGACCGGGTCGCGCAGGAATGCCATCATGACAAGTGATGCCGAATTGAGCCCCGCCATTCCGTTGTAAAGCAAATCTGTTCCCAGTCCCATTCCGAAAGCCCATAAAAGGACAGATACAGGAGAGATACTCACGGGCAGGGTAAGGATAAAGAGCGGGTAGATTACTAAAAAGAGCATCGGCCCAAAGTCTATGAAATTGGATATTAGCAGCTGTGCAATCAGAAAGCTGACAAATAATATTGTATTACTTACTCCCTGTTTCATACTGTCTGCTTAAATCGTTTAGCTCCTGAGAATGTTTGTTTGACACAACTCTTACAAATCTGACTGTTCTGAAATCCTGAAAAAGTCTTACCCTTATTTCGTGATGAGTTCCCCTGATTATTTTTGATTTCCCGGCTGTTCCAATTGGAATGTTTTCGGGGAAAAGAGTTGAGAAGCCGCTTGTATATACAGTGTCTCCCACCATAAATTTTATGTGCTGGGGAATCTCTGTGAGTACAGCGGTTTTTGCATCTTTACCATCCCAGATTAGCGGTCCGAATGCCCCGCTTTTGCCAATTTTAGCACTTACGCTCTGGTTGATATTGAGCAGGGAAATCACATATGCATATCTTTCAGAAACCTGACTCACAATTCCAACAACACCACCGGGTGAGACAACGCCCATATCCTTGCGGATACCGCTTCTGCTTCCTCTGTTTATAATAAGATAGTTGTGTTTGTTGTTAGTGCTGTTTGCTACTATTCTTGCGGGAATGTATTCAAACTGTGCAAGTGAGTCGGGGATGTTAATCCCCACTCCCCGCACTGAATCTGCTGCAACAGTATCTGCAGCGTTTTCTGTTAATTCTGCAAAGGCTCTGTATTTCTCCAGTTCTGTCTGAAGCCTCAGATTCTCCTCTGCCAGCTCCCGGTTAACACCGCGAAGGCTTGTATAATATTTAGCATCAGCAACAGCTTTACTTAGAGAACCCCGAATGTCCATATAGACCCCGCCAATCTTTATCTGCTGAAAGAAAGAGCTGTTTGATATCATCACCAAAGAGAATACTTCCAGTACAATAAAGAGCAGCAGCGCTATAAGCCTGTCCAGGTTCGGAGACCTCTTCTTAGCCATTGCTTAGCGGATTAGATACGGCAGTTTGTCACAGTTCTTGAGAGCAATACTTGTACCCCTGGCTACTGCATGAAGCGGATCTTCCGAGACATGAAACTTGATATTGATTTTATCTGTAAGCCTCTTGTCTAGCCCTCTGAGCAATGCGCCGCCGCCGGTAAGGAAAATGCCCTTCTGAACGATGTCTGCATAGAGTTCCGGCGGAGTCTGTTCAAGTACAGAAATAACCGCGGCCTCAATTTTAGCAAGGGATTTGTCAATACAGTGTGCTATCTCCTGACTTGTAACACTCACCTCTACCGGGTGTGCAGTCATGAGGTTTGGTCCTCTTACAACATAAGGTTCAGGATACTCATCCAGTTCAGAGAGCGCAGCACCAACACGAATTTTAATATCCTCTGCAGTTAGCTCACCAATCTTGATGTTATGCTGCTGACGCATATACTGCTGAATTTCATTAGTAAACACATCGCCGGCAACACGGATACTCTGATTGAACACAATACCACCCAGGGATATAACCGCAATCTCTGTAGTACCACCTCCTATGTCAACAACCATGTTTCCTGACGGTGCCTCCACATCGAGTCCGATACCTATAGCTGCAGCCATTGGTTCGTAAATCAAATACACATCTCTTCCGCCTGCGTGCTCAGATGAGTCGCGCACGGCACGAATCTCAACCTCTGTACTTCCGGACGGGATACAAACCACCATTCGGAGACTCGGAGTGAAAATGGTATTGCGGTAGTTAATCATCTTGATGAAACCGCGTATCATTGCCTCTGCTGCATTAAAGTCTGCAATCACCCCGTCTCTGAGAGGTCTTACTGTTTTGATATTTGCGTGTGTCTTGCCGTGCATCATTCTGGCCTTCTGGCCGAATGCTATAGGCTTGCCTGTGTTCTGGTCAATAGCCACAATCGAAGGCTCATCAACGACAACTTTGTCGTTCATGAGTATGATAGTGTTGGCTGTTCCCAGGTCAATGGCCAGTTCCTGTGTTAAAAATGAAAATGCCATATTCTATTTATATATTGTCAGTGTTTAAAATGTCTGGTTTTTGTGAATACCATAGAGATTCCGTTGTTGTCGCAATACTCCACTGTATCCTTATCCCTTACCGATCCGCCCGGCTGAATAACCGAAGTTATGCCGGCCTTGTGTGCAATCTCTATTGAATCTGCAAACGGGAAAAATGCATCCGAAGCCATAACCGCACCGGAGAGCTCAAACCCGAATCCCTCTGCCTTTGCGATAGCTTGCTTAAGAGCGTCAACCCTTGAAGTCTGGCCTACACCGCTTGCAAGAAGAGTATTGTTTTTTGCCAGAACTATTGAATTTGACTTAGAGTGCTTTACAAGTTTATTTGCAAAAGTGAGGTCCTGAAACTCAGCTGCCGAAGGAGTTGTTTTTGTAACAACTTCGTGATCTGCCGCGTTTTCAACTGCTGCATCCCTGTCCTGAACAAGCGCTCCGCCCAGAAGTGATCTGAACTTGGTCGCAGTTCTCCTCTCCTTGTTATCGATAAGTATGATTCTGTTTTTCTTCTCTTTCAGAACTTCAAGTGCATCTGAAGTGTATGAAGGGGCAATCACCACCTCAAAGAAAATTGTATTCATTCCTGCTGCTGCAGCTTTGTCAATCTCCCTGTTGGCGATAATAATTCCTCCGAAGGCCGACAGAGGGTCGCACGCCAGTGCCGCCTCCCATGCTGCCGGGATTGTCTCCCTTGATGCACATCCGCAGGCATTGTTATGCTTGAGGATTGCAACAGTTGGTTCAGTAAAGTCACCTATAAGTTCAATGGCTGCCTCTATGTCAAGCAGGTTGTTGTAGGAGATCTCTTTTCCCCAGATTTGCTCCGGAAGTGATCCCTCTGCTCCGTAGTAAACTGCCTTCTGATGCGGATTCTCACCGTAGCGGAGCTGCTGTGAACTTAAAAAGCTCTCGCGGAATGCATCAATTTTCTCTTCACGGTTGAAATACTGGAATATTGCGGTGTCGTAACCTGAACTTACTGAAAATGCAAGTGCCGCAAATCTTCTTCTCTCTTCAATTGTGGATACAGGTCCGCTTTTATCGAGAAGTTCGTTAAGAGCCGGATACTGCTCCATTGACGCAACTATCAGTACATCTCTGTAATTTTTTGCGGCCGCCCTTATGAGGGAGATTCCGCCTATATCAATCTTCTCTATAATCTCTTCGTGAGAAGCAGAAGACTCAACATATTTTCCGAAAGGATAAAGGTCTACTATTACCAGGTCAATTCCGGGAATATCATACTCCCCAATTTGTCTGATGTCTGTCTCATTCTCCCTTCTGTGAAGGATTCCTCCGAATACTTTCGGGTGCAGGGTCTTTACTCTTCCACCGAGGATAGACGGATAACCCGTTACCTCCTCTACAGTTTTGACCGGAAGGCCAAGCCCTTTGAAGAAATCATACGTTCCGCCGGTAGAGAGTAGTTCTGTACCTCCTGAAACGAGTTTCCGGGCTATTTCTTCAATTCCATCTTTGTGATATACAGAGATTAATGCGCGTTTGATAGTTCTTTGTTCCATATGTAAGAAATAGATACAAAACTACGAAAATTTAACCAATTAATAGTTAATTTTGCGGGTATAAATAACAATAGACTTTATGGCCCTTAAACGATACGCAGTTATAGTTGCCGGTGGCTCCGGGACCAGAATGGGTGGCAGCATCGCTAAACAGTTTATGATGCTGGCAGATAAGCCCATTCTTCTCCGTACTGTTGAGACCTTTCTCTCTCTCTCTCCCTCAGTTGAGCTGATAATTGTAGTGCCCGCTGCCCTGCGCGATCACTGGAAGGAACTTTGCCGTGAAAGAAAGCTTACATTCCGCCATACTTTGGTTACCGGAGGCATAACCAGATTTCACTCGGTAAAGAATGCCCTTAAGTATGTCGAGCCAGGTGCCCTTGTTGCGGTGCATGACGGAGTAAGACCCTTTGCAACAAAGGAGTTTATTGAGAGTATGTATGAGGTGGCAGAGGAGAAGGGAGCTGTTATTCCGGTTGTGAAGGTTTCGGATTCGCTGAGGGAGCTTGACCAGAACGGCAGTCACCCGGTAAACAGGGATAACTATATTGCAGTACAGACACCTCAGGTGTTCCGGTCTGATTTGTTGCTTAAAGCATACAACAAAGCATATTCGCCGGTTTTCACCGACGATGCTTCAGTTGTTGAAAGCATTGGAGAAAAGGTGCACTTCGCCGACGGTCTGGCGACAAACATCAAAATAACAAAACCGGAAGATATGGTTCTGGCGCGGGGTCTGCTTACTTCTTTTTAAGTGAGCTGCCTTTTTGCGGAAAATCTTTAACCCAAACCTGTCTTTCGATAGCCTGATCAAGTGAAATAAATGTCTCAGTCTGCTCTACAGAAGGAATATTCTGAATAGTGTTTATGAGAATCTCCATCAGGTGGTCGTGATTCTGGCAGTAGATCTTAAGCATGAGTGCGTGTTTGCCTGTTACAAAGTGACACTCAACAACCTCTGAAATGTTCTTCAGGGCTTCGATAACCTGAGGATAGTGGTTTGCCTGAGCGAGACTTACTCCCACAAAAGCACATACATTCAAACCCAGAGTCTGAGGCTTAACAAGCAGACGGGATCCGGTAATGATTCCGAGATTCTCCATCTTTTTCACCCGCTGGTGAATCGCCGCACCTGAAACGCCGCACTCACGGGCTATTTCAAGAAATGGCATTCTTGCGTTTTTTACAAGAAATGATAAGATTTTCTGATCAATCTGATCAATTTGATATTTAGGCATAAGAGTTATATTTGTTATCTAAACACACAAATATAATAATAAATTATAATTAAACAGGATTTATTTTCTGATAAAAGAATAGCCATCTTAAAGGAATTTCACCTGAATATGCCGTCAGATAATCAGAATATGAGCATGCAATATATTGACTTTTATCATTTTTTACATCCGGAACAACCATCCACCATCTTCCGGTAGTACTGCTTGAAATAAATACTAATTCCTGTCCGTCCTGCCCCATGCTTACAATTTTCTTGTTAAACATATCTTCGGGAACAGATACCCCCGGATCTTCCGAAATGCTTGCTGCCATTGCTTCAAAGAGGTGCCAGAGCACTTCTGATGTCAGTTGCATCGAAGGGCTCCTGAACTTGCTTTTTGGAGCGTATCCAAACAAAAACATAGTTTTAAAACGCTGCCCCATTCCAATATACCGTGAAATCTGACATAACTCCTCGGCATACAGGCCGTTGGGCGACTGTTCGCTATTGTCGGGAAAGTCTGCAACCCTTACACAGCGCATATCCATGTAGAAATGGGTTGAGTTCCTCATAAGTGGTTCACAGTTACCAATATTACCCCTCAGGCTGCCAAGCCTCATCTCCTCGAAGAATTTTTCGCGAAGTGATGAAAGAATACCCGGGTGATATTTGTAAATCTGGTAGCCCACATGGGAAAAGCTCGCAGCATTTTTGTCGGTGAGGATATGGTCCAGAATATTGTTCTCTTCAAAATCGCTTCCGGCAGAAATTAATGTTGCAGAATACTCTGTTTCCGGGGCAAAAGTTGAGATTTTTGGCAGTTCGCTTCCGGTGAGAACAATGCTTCTAAGGCCTATTGAACTGCAAAGGTCAAGAGTCTTGCGAAGCTGATTTACACCCGGTTCAATGTAAAAAACTTTGAAATTGGAGTGGCAGTACAGGTTCTGAAGAGCCTTGAAAATACCTCCCTCTCCTGTTGTGTTAATTATTACCGCCAGGGCGCTGCCCGCAGTAACCTCGTTCAAAGCTGCAACAGGTATAGCTTCGAAATTTGCATTATTCGCTTTCATATTTCAGTATTACGAATTATCGCTTTTTTCTTGGCTTTTCGGGTGTCTCCTCGATTATCTTTTTCACGGTCTCCAGCTCAAGCGAGGCAGGGTCTGTTCCCTTTGGAATCTTGTAGTTGTTTTTACCCTTTTTGATGTAGGCGCCAAATCTTCCGTTAAGAATCTCAATTCCCTCACCTTCAAAACTCTTGATTAACCGCTGTTCCTCTTTCTTTGAATTATCCTCAATGAGCCTTACAGATGTTTCAAGGTCAATTGTGTACGGGCTGTTATCTTTTCCAATTGATATAAATTTGCCGCTGTATTTGATATAAGGGCCGAATCTTCCTGAAGATGCCACAATCTCGTGACCATTGTATTCGCCCACCTTGCGGGGCAGGGCAAAGAGCTGAAGAGCCTCTGCGAGGGTAATGGTTTCGAGCAGCTGGCCTTTTGCAAGACTTACAAATCTCTTTTCCGGATCTTCGCTGTCTCCAATTTGCGCGAGAGGACCAAATCTGCCGAGTCTTACCAGTACAACTTTTCCTGTTGCCGGATCATTACCAATAACTCTCTCTGCGTTAGCAGGGCGGGAGCCTGTAAGAGTATCCTCAACCTTCTTGCTGAATGGTTTGTAGAAATCGTCAATAACCTTGTTCCACAGAAGTTTTCCCTCTGCAACAGTGTCAAACTGCTCCTCAACCTTTGCTGTAAAGCCAAAGTCAACAACAGAATCAAAATTATCAACAAGGAAGTCATTTACAAGCATTCCAATATCTTCCGGGAAAAGTTTGTTCTTTTCAGAACCCCAGATTTCTTTGTGGAGTGTATGTTTAATTTCGCTCTTATCAAGAGTAAAAGTATTGAAATGCCTCTCGGTTCCCGGACGGGTGTCCTTTACAACATAACCCCTCTGAATAATTGTAGAGATTGTTGGTGCGTATGTAGACGGCCTGCCTATTCCAAGCTCTTCAAGTTTTTTCACAAGGCTCGCCTCTGAATATCTTGGAGGTTTCTGAGTATATTTTTCAGTAGCAGTAACCTTCTGGCGGTGCATCAGCTGACCGGCCTTCAGCTCCGGCAGATTGAGAAGAGTCTCCTCCTCGTCCTGTTCGTCGTCGCTGGATTCGGCATAAACCTTCAGAAAACCGTCAAACTTAATTCTGTCTGCGGTGGCCATAAATTTATGTCTAAGACTATCGGACTCAATTGAAATTTCTGTTCTGCCAATTGTTGCCTCTGCCATTTGTGAGGCAATGGTCCTTTTCCAGATAAGAGCGTAAAGCTTCTTCTCCTGCGGGCCACCCTCTATCTCTGTGTTTGCAAGGTATGTAGGGCGGATAGCCTCGTGTGCCTCCTGTGCTCCCTTTGATTTGGTTGCAAACTGTCTTGTCTTTGAATACTCCTTGCCGTACATGTCGGTAATAACCTGTTTGGCTGCGCCCAGCGCAAGCTTTGAGAGGTTAACAGAGTCTGTACGCATATATGTAATGTATCCCGATTCGTATAATGTCTGCGCCACGCGCATTGTCTGAATAAGGGAAAACCCAAGTTTTCTTGATGCCTCCTGCTGGAGTGTCGAGGTTGTAAAAGGAGGTGAAGGGTTTCTCTTTGCCTCTTTCTCTTCTACTGAACCAATCTGGAAACTGGCATTGATGCATGCCTCCAGAATGTTTTGGGCATCGGCCGGATTGTCAAATTTTTCAGGGATTTCGGCCTTTACCTTAACGGTATTTTTGCTGCCTTCCGGATTGAAAATACCCTCAATTTTGTATTGTGATTTTGCAGAAAATGCAGAGATCTCCCTTTCGCGGTCAACTATGAGCCTTACAGCAACTGACTGTACCCTGCCGGCAGAGAGTTTTGGTCTTACCTTTTTCCAGAGAAGCGGAGAGAGCTGAAAGCCTACTATGCGGTCGAGCACTCTTCTTGCCTGCTGGGCCATCACAAGGTTCATGTCAATATCTCTGGGATTCTGTACTGCATGCTGAATTGCCTCTTTTGTGATTTCGTGAAATACAATTCGTCTGGTCTTTGCAGGATCAAGTTTGAGGGCTTCGCGAAGGTGCCATGCAATAGCCTCTCCCTCGCGGTCTTCATCGGATGCAAGCCACACAACTGAAGCTGCCTTGGCCAGAGACTTAAGCTCTGCAACAACTTTCTTTTTGTCGTCAGATACCAGGTACTGCGGCTCGTAACCGTTCTCCAGATCTACGCTAAGTGAGCTGGAAGGCAGGTCCCTGATATGTCCGAAACTTGATTTTACTGTAAATCCATCCCCCAGAAATTTGCCGATAGTCTTCGCCTTTGCAGGCGATTCGACAATTACTAAATTCTCTCCCATATCGTCTGTTATAAACCTTGATGATTGCAAAGTAAGGTATAAAATAAGGTATAATCAAAATTTTTATTCCTAATTTTGCCCCTTAAGATACCTTATATACAGCGTAGAATATGGAGATTAAAAATAAGGAGAAATTTCTGAAGTGGTTCAGAATTATAGTTTTCGGACCCTTTGCACTTCTGTTGTTTGTACTTTTGCTTGTGGGCATTTTTGCCGATATACCATCGTTTCAGGAGCTGGAGGACCCCAAAAGCAACCTTGCCACAGAGATCATTTCTGAGGACGGAGAGATACTTACTACATTTCATATAGAGAACCGTTCATTTGTAACATTCGACGAACTCTCGCCAAGTCTGGTATCGGCAGTTATTGCTACAGAGGACGCAAGGTTCAGGAGTCACAGTGGTATTGACTTCAGAAGTCTTGCCCGTGTGGGTGTAAAGTCAATTCTTCTTGGACAGAAGCGTTCGGGCGGGGGAGGAAGTACTCTCACCCAGCAGCTTGCAAAAACACTTTTTCCCAGGGATACTGTAAGAAGCAGAATTCCCGGCGCAAAACTGGTTGTACTTGGAGTTAACAAATTCAGGGAGTGGATAACTGCTGTGAAACTCGAGCGAAATTATACCAAAAACGAGATTCTGAGCATGTACATGAATGCTGTCTTCTTTGGAAGCAATGCATACGGTATCCGCGCCGCATCAAATACCTTCTTTGGGAAAGTCCCCTCTGAGCTTACAATTGAGGAGAGTGCCCTCCTTGTGGGAATGGTTAATAAACCGAGCCGCTTTAATCCTGTAAGCAATCCCGAACTTTCTCTTCAGAGGAGAAATCACGTTCTTAACCAGATGCGCAAGTACAAATATATTGACAGAGCAACATACGATTCAGTTGTTCAGCTCCCGATAAAACTTGCCTATACACAGCAGGACCATAACTCAGGTCTGGGTCCCTATTTCAGGGATATGCTCCGCAGGGTTATGAATGCAAAAGAGCCGGTTCGCTCAGATTACCGCCAGAGAGCAGATTACAGCGCAGATTCTACCCTTTGGAGAGATGATCCGCTCTATGGATGGCTAAACAAGAACCTCAAGCCGGACGGCACAAAATACAATCTGGACAAGGATGGACTCAAGATTTACACCACCATCAACTCCAAAATGCAGAGATACGCAGAGGAGGCTGTGGCGGAGCACCTTGGAAAAGACCTTCAGCCTGCATTCTTCAGGGAGCTTAAATGGAAAAACAACAGACCATTTTCAAACAATGTTCCTAAGAATGTCTCTGAAAACATTATGAAACAGGCCCGCAGATGGAGCGACAGATGGAGAATGCTCAAGGAGGAGGGGCTTACTGACAGGGAGATTGAGGCCACCTTCGGCAAGCCGGTTAATATGACCGTCTTTTCGTGGAAGGGTGCAGGATATATTGACACAGTAATGACTCCTAACGATTCCATTAAATATTACAAGTCGTTCCTGCGTGCGTCGTTTATGGCAATGGAACCTCAGACAGGTTTTGTGAGAGCATATGTAGGCGGGCCAAACTACCGTTACTTCAAATATGATAATGCGCGTCAGGCAAAACGTCAGGTGGGCTCAACAATTAAACCGTTCCTCTATACCCTTGCAATGCAGGAGGGCTTTACCCCTTGCGACAAGGTTGTTAACGTACCTCAGACATTTATTGTAGGTGACACAACCTGGACTCCTGAAAGTACAGACAAGCCCGAGTGGATTGGAAAGACAGTGACTCTTAAGTGGGGTCTCACAAAGAGTTCGAATAACATATCGGCTTACCTGATGAAGCAGTTTGGACCTCATGCAATGGTAGATATGGCAAGAAGACTTGGAATCAACAGCTATCTTGACCCTGTTGTCTCACTCTGCCTCGGACCTGCAGATATTACTCTCTTTGAAATGGTGGGTGCATATAATACATATCCGAGCAAGGGGGTTCACATTGAGCCTACTTTTGTTCTGAGAATTGAGGATAAGGCGGGGAATGTGCTGGGTAGCTTTACCGGCCGCAAGAGAGAGGCTATAAGCGAATCGACTGCATATCTGATGGTAAATCTGATGCAGGGGGTTGTAAACGAAGGTACTGCTGCAAGGCTGAGATATAAATATGTACCAACCGGACCTATTGCAGGTAAGACAGGTACAACAAATGACCAGTCCGACGGATGGTTTATTGGTTATGTACCAAAACTGACTGCCGGTGTATGGGTTGGGGCAGAAGACCGTCAGGTTCACTTCGAGGGACTTGCTCTTGGCGGAGGTTCAAACATGGCTCTTCCAATATGGGGTTTGTTTATGCAGAAGGTTCTTGCAGACCAGTCGCTGGGTATATCGGACAGGGATGTGTTTACTGCTCCTCCGGGATTCTCGGCTCAGCTCAACTGTAACGGCAGCGATGACGAACTTGACAGTAACGCCATGGCAAACGATCCGTTTTTCCATTAATATTATAATTTGACAGGATGAAGAAGGTGGTTGCCCTCATTTACGGGGGAGATTCTTCGGAGGCAGAGGTCTCCGTAAAAAGCGGCAGACATGTGTCTGCCCATCTGGACAGGAATCTGTTCGAGGTTCACGAAATCATGCTCAAAGGCAGAGACTGGAGCGTAATATTGCCATCGGGCGGGACGGCGCAGATTGAAAAATCAGATTTTTCCTATTCTGCAGAGGGGCGAAAGGTCACGTTTGACATAGCTCTTATTATGATTCACGGAACACCGGGTGAAAATGGTCTTCTGCAGGCCTACCTCGAGATGGTTGGAGTGCCTTACACTACCTGCTCTTCTACTGTATCTGCTATCTCCTTTGATAAATATGCCTGCAAGTGCTATCTGCGCGATACCGGAGTAAAAATGGCGGGGGAGGTTTTTCTTCATAAAGGAGATAAATACAATACGGCTGAGATTATATCAAAACTGGGACTTCCTCTTTTTGTCAAGCCTAATGTGGGAGGAAGCAGCTTTGGGGTTACAAAGGTTAAGAAAGAGGAGGATCTTGAAGCGGCAATCAATGAGGCTTTGCGTGAAGGCGATACTGTTCTGGTAGAGGAGTATATTGCCGGAAGGGAGATGACCAACGGTGTCTTTGAGGCAGACGGACAGCTTGTGCGCCTTCCGGTAACCGAGATTATTCCTGACAATGAATTTTTCGATTATGAGGCCAAATACCTTGGTGCATCCAGGGAGATTTGCCCGGCTCACATATCAGTTGAGCTGAACAAAAAAATTGTTGACATAACCCATAAAATCTACCGCTACCTTGGCTGTTCCGGAGTTGTCAGGGTAGATTACATTATACGCGGGGAGGAGATTTTCTTCCTTGAAATCAATACCGTTCCCGGCATGACCGAGATGAGCCTTGTTCCTCAGCAGGTAAGGGCCGCAGGCATGACCATAGGGGAGTTCTTAACTAAAATTCTGGAAACAAGTTTATCATCATGAAGTTCAGGGCCCTTTTATTTGCATTACTTTTAATTTCTCCGTTTGCGGGAGCTCAGCAGTGGATAACCGGAAAAGTGCTGGATGTTAAGGGGGCAGGGATAGAGGGTGTTGTGGTTTCCGACGGTTATACAGTTGTAAAGAGCGATGCCACCGGCAGCTACTTCTTTGATACCAATCCAAAGGCAAAGTTTATTTTTGTCTCTACTCCTTATGGCCATGACCATAAAGGCTCGTTCTATCAGAGGATAGGAGAGGGTGCGGAGTATAATTTCACTCTTGTAAAGGTTGAAAAAACGCCAAATACATTCATTCACCTGAGTGATACGGAAGCAAGTGTTTACAAAGACTGGGTGACTCTTTTCAAGAGCTGTGTCTCAGATGTGAAACCGGCCTTTGTTGTATTTAACGGTGATATCTGCTATGAGAAAGGGATGCGCTTTCACGCAAAGGAGCTCATGTCTGAGAACCTTGGAGTAAGAACAGTCTACACTCTGGGAAATCATGACCTTGTTGATGGTGCCAGCGGTGAGGAACTTTACGAGAAGTTGTTCGGGCCGGTATGGTATTCATTCAATTCGGGAGGAGTTCACTTTGTAAACCTTCCTGTTCTTTATGGTGACAGAAAAACCTCTTATACGGCAGATGATGTTTATTCATGGCTAAAGAAGGATCTTGAGGCGGTTGCACCGGGTACTCCTGTAGTAATTTTTGACCACCACCTGGTTGGGTTTGAAACAAATTTTGTTCTCAAAACAGATAAAATGGAGCTCGACCTGATGGCATATAACCTTAAGGCATATCTCTATGGCCATTATCACACCAATCTTTATCACAAGACTCTTAAAGGGGGTGTGGCCACAATCTCAACAATGTCGCCAAACAAAGGCGGAATTGACCACTCTCCCTCATCTTTCAGACTTATTACATTCAGCCCGGCAGGCGACCTGAAGAGTCAGCTTGTATATTCTCCACTTGACAAGCACATTAGGGCTACGGCATTCAGGGAGAGTACGCAGCAGGGACGGACACTGTTCGGCGGGGAGAGAACAGGCATAAAGGTTATTGCATCTCTTTATGATACCCCTTCAAATGTTACAGCCGCCTGGGCGGTAGCGGGAAAAAAGGAGTACAAACTAACCAAAACAGGCACTTTCACCTGGATTACAACCATTCCGGGCTCTGCATTCAAAAAAGGTGAGGAGTTGTCTCTCTCTGTAAAGGCAAACTTTTCTGACGGCAGTCAGATTATAAAGCCTGCCGATATTGCATTTGCCAATGCGACCGGTGCCGGTTCCATGGTACCTGAGATAATGTGGAGTTCAAACCTTGGAGCACCGGTATTCATGACTTCGCCGGTTGTTTCAGAGTCACTTGTTATATGCGCCACTACTGACGATGACAGTTCAAAGGTTGCTGCAATTACGGCTCTTGATAAGAAGAGCGGTAAAACAGTCTGGTCGTTCAGAACGGTTAATTCGGTGAAAAATTCTATGGCTGTCTGGGATGGTGTTCTCTTTGCCGCAGATGTCGAGGGCAGGGTTTACGCGCTTGATATGCAGAGGGGAACGCTCAAGTGGTCGAGGGAGTTGAGAAGCAATTCAATACATCCGGTGTACACTCAGGGAGTGACTGTTCATGATGGAGTTTTATATGCCGGCCAGGGGGCATTTCTTACAGCCCTGAGGGTTTCTGACGGTAAGGTATTATGGGTAAATGAGGCCTGGAAGGGTGGCGTTTCTACTGTTGCCACTCCTGTGGTTGAAAAGGGTTCGGGAGTGCTTCTCACAGCTGCATACTGGACAGGAAGGTTTGCTCATGATGCATCTACAGGAAAACTTCTCTGGGAGAAAAGGGATGATGATACAAGAATTGCAGATAACTCTCCGGTTGCTTTTGGAGGAAGTCTTTTCTACTCTTCGCCAAATTACATTACCGAGGTAAATCCGGTTACAGGAGAAGAGCTGCTTAAGCACAGAATACCATATACGATCAACAGCAACTCAAGGCCGCTTGTAACAGAAAACTACTACATAACCGGTACTGCAGACAAAGGTGTTGCCGCTTTTGACAGAAAGAGAGAGTACAGAGAGATGTGGAATTTCAAAACCAATCCGTCAATTCTCTACACTGCACCTTACACAAAGGATTTTCAGATGACAGTTGAGGGTGGGGTTGTGATGCAGGGCGACAATGTTTACTTTGGCGCAAACGATGGTTATATCTATTGTGTTGAAGCCCGTACAGGTGTTTTCCGCTGGAGGCTGAATGTTGGCATGCCTGTTCTGGGAACCCCTGTAATTGATAACGGAATTCTTTATGCTGCAGACTTTGCAGGCAATATGTGGGCTGTTAAAATCTGACGCCGGGCTCTATTTCACCAGCAGATTGGTTGCATAGACAGAGGTAATTGTTCCCTCTGCAGAGATGCTCATGTAGTTGACAGGGAGCATATACTCCATGTAACTGAAGTTAAGAAGAGAGTCAACTGTGTTGCATGGTTTTATGCCTGCCTTGAGAAGCGAATCTCTTTTAGAAATTGCAGTTGCAGATAATGTTTCCAGCAAGTGGTTTGGAATCCTGAGCAGAAGGCTGTCCTTTGAATTTGTGATTGAAAGGGAATCATTATCAATTCTGCAGCTTATCTCAAAGAACGATTTTGAATACCCCTCTACCGGAAAAATATTTTTTGTGCGCTCGAGCACATACTGTTCTACAGCACAGGTAATCCGGAACTTCTCACCCACAAATGTTCTCAGTTCACTCCGGGATCCGTAGCCGTACATCTGCTTCATTTTGTCATAACCAAGTTCGTCAGCCAGATAGTCGAAAACATTTGACATACGGTCAAATTTTTTCACTTCTGCTGAGTCTGTGTGCAGCTGGTCCGGTACAAACAGCCTCCCGTCCTCTCCGGATATCTCAAGCTCCGTTGCCAGCTCTTTCAAAATTCTGAGCTGGGAATCAATTCCGGTTTGCTTTGCCGAGATTGGTTTTATGTATGTGAATACGGAGAGAAGGACTATTGTTATCCAGGCAACATAGAGCAGCCTGCCCATGTGGCGGATAAGATAGAGAATAACAGAGAGGGAGAGAATCAGCCCGCATACAATAAGGTATACCCTCCCGGCAGTGTAGCCATACTCAGAAATTCTGTAAATGGTGCCTATCCAGAAAATTGTCAGAGGGAGTATTGAGATGAGACTTGCAGACTCGTAAATTCTTACAAAGAGGGGTCTCTCCAGCAGGGGCAGAATTGACTTGATTGCGAAAAATGAAATTACAAATGCAATTACCATATATGCGAGATTGCCTTTGGGGAGCGACATCTCGAATACTATTCCTGCAATGTAAACATAGAGAATGATAGTGTAAATGAAAATTGCCGGCGAAAGAATGTAATTGATTACCAGCTCAAAAATTCTGAAGACCTTTATTCCCAGGCGCTTCTCCTCGTCTTCTCCCGCCTTTGAGTTGAGTTGCAGGAAGGCTACCGGTGCAATAAAGAGATAGCAGGTTGTTGATGCATAGAATGTAATATCCTTAAGACTCTCTTCAAATACTCCAAAAAGGTATGAAATGGAGTGAAATATTGCCAGGATGGAGAGAAATATTGCTGTGGCAATTATAAGTGCAAAAATTATTTCCCTTGCATAGGCAATGAAGTTTCTGACAAAAGAGGTGTTATCCCTTTTAAAATTATAGGACGCGACAAGTGCCACAGCAATTATGAGAGAAGCGGGATATGCAGGTGAACTTACCCAGAATGCTGCCTTGACGGTAAAAAGCAGAACTGCCTGAAGTACAGATATCCAGTACAGAACCTTTATACTCTTCCGTTCTCTTCCCAGCCTGTTAAGAACAAATGAGACAGTGAAAAAGAGAGGTGCAAGAAGTACATTTTCTCCCAGTTTTGTGTCCAGAATCTCTTTCCAGGTTAAAACGGACAGTGTTAACAAGGCAATGGAGAGAAGTGTCTCCACCGGATTTCCAAGAAGTGTTGCCGCAAGTTCGCGTGCAAACTTCCTCATGTTTGTTTTCATAACCGGTTCAGGTTTTATGTTAATGCAAGTTATAAAAAAATCTACCTTTGTGTTCAAATATTACTCATGCCAGCTCTTAAAAACTTTATTAATCTGCTCACTCAGGAACTGGAGCCGCTGTACGGAGCCAGGGAGGCCCGCTCAGTTGCTCTTCGTCTCATTGAGGATGTATGCAGATTGTCTAAATATGCATATATAACTAACCCGGACACAGAGATTGAGGAGAGATACTTTCCGGTGCTGGAGGCGGCAGCAGAAGATCTTAAAAGAGGCAGGCCTCTTCAGTATGTAACCGGTGTTCAGGAGTTTTTCGGGAGAGAGTTTAAAGTGAGGGAGGGTGTTCTGATTCCCCGCCCCGAGACAGAGGAGCTTGTACTGATGGTGAAAAATTATGTGCAAAGCATGGCGCCTGCAGGGCAGACTCAGGGTTCCGGTAAGGGACTCAGGATTCTGGATGCCGCTTGCGGTTCCGGTTGTATTGGCATCTCTCTGGCATGCGAACTGCCGGGAAGTGAGGTGTACATGTGTGATATTTCTGAGCCGGCTTTGCAGGTAACGGGAGAAAACATTAATTCACTTTGCGGTCAAAAAGCGGGAAACGACTCCGCTGTAATTGCACCTGAGGTATTTTACGGAAATTTGCTCGGGAGTGCATCTGAGCAAAATAAAATTAATGCCGGAAGTCTGAATATTCTGGTAAGCAATCCGCCTTATATACGGCAGAGTGAGAGAGATTTGATGCATAAAAATGTGCTTGATTATGAGCCGGAAGGGGCCCTTTTTGTACCCGATGAGAATCCGCTTCTATTTTATAAGGCACTGGCAGAGTGGGGTTTGTATCTCTTAAAGCCAGGTGGCAGGCTCTTTCTTGAGATAAATGAGGCTCTGGGAAGTGAGACAGCAAAAATTCTTTCAGATAACGGGTATACAGAAATATCTGTAAACAGGGATCTTAACGACAGAGAGAGGATGGTGGCAGCTCTCAGACCATAATTTTTTTGCCGCCGGGGAGAAAAATATTGTACATTTGCAGAAGGAATTTACGAAGATGAACAATTCGCTTTTAAATACACAAGCATGGTGGTGGCACAGGTCTGAACGATTTGTGGGCATAACCGTAGGTGTATGATAAGGTAGTAAAAGACTATTTTTATTGACAAATATAAGGGTTCGTTGCTCACGCAACGGACCTTTTTTTTATTTATTAACTCAACATTCATTAACCAAAAGATTTTCAAAAAATGAAAAAGAACAGGAAAATCGTACTCGCAGAGAGTGAATTGCCAAAGCAGTGGTATAACATTACCGCAGACATGAAGAATCAGCCCGAACCTCTTCTCAACCCGGGAACCAGAGAGCCTCTTAAGCCTCAGGAGATGGAAGGATTGTTCGCTAAGGAGCTGGTTGCTCAGGAATTCTCGACTCAGCGATGGCACGATATTCCTGAGGAGGTTCTTGAACTGTACAAGATTTACAGGCCCACTCCTCTGGTTAGGGCGTATGGTCTCGAAAGAGTGCTGGATACTCCGGCAAAAATCTATTTTAAAAACGAGAGCGTAAGCCCGGTAGGGTCTCACAAGCTGAATACCGCTATTCCTCAGGCATACTATAACAAGATGCAGGGAATTACCAATATTACAACAGAGACAGGTGCAGGCCAGTGGGGCTCTGCAATGAGCGTAGCCTGCAGGCACTTCGGGCTGGATCTGAATGTATTTATGGTAAGGCAGAGTTACGATGCCAAGCCGTACAGAAAAGTAGTTATCAAGAGTTACGGAGGCAATGTTCATGCTTCGCCCTCAAATCTTACTGAGTTTGGACGCTCACTCCTTGCCGGTGACCCGTCAAACAGGGGCAGTCTTGGAATTGCAATTTCTGAGGCGGTCGAGATGGCCGTTACAAATCCGGGTACAAAGTACACTCTTGGCAGTGTGCTCGACCATGTGCTTCTTCATCAGACTATAATTGGCCTGGAGGCAGAGAAGCAGATGGAGATGGCAGGCGAATTTCCCGATAAAGTGATTGCCTGCTTTGGCGGAGGATCAAATTTTGCCGGGATCTCCTTCCCGTTTTTACGTCACAAACTTGCCGGAACAGGAGATGCAAAGGCAGCCGGTTTAAGGCTCATAGCTGCTGAGCCCGCCGCCTGTCCAAAACTCACAAAAGGCAAGCTGGAGTACGACTTTGGAGATACTGCAGGAATGACACCTCTCATCCCGATGTACACGCTGGGGCATGATTTCGCACCCGAACAGATTCATGCTGCGGGTCTCCGCTATCACGGAGGCGGGCGAATAGTGAGCCGTCTCAAGGCCGATGGCTTTCTTGACAGCGTCGCAGTGGAGCAGAAGGATGCATTTGCGGCAGGTTTACTCTTTGCCCAAAGCGAGGGAATTATTCCGGCACCCGAATCTACCCATGCCATAGCAGCAACAATCAGGGAGGCACTAAAGGCTAAGGAGAGCGGGAAGAGCGAAGTAATACTCTTTAACCTCTCCGGTCACGGATTGCTAGATATGGCTGCATATGAGGAATTTCTGCCGTAATATTGTTGTTTGTATCATTTAATTTTCCCAAATTTGAAGGGTATAAACAACTAAAACCTGAACATTATGGAATGGTATCTCAAAGTAGTAAGGAATTATGCTGTCTTTACAGGCAGGGCCCGGAGAACTGAATACTGGATGTTTGTATTGTTCAATATTCTCTTTGCAGCACTTGCCTCTGTACTGGACTGGATTCTGGGGACATGGAACATGTTAAGCGGGCTCTATGGTCTGGCTATGATTGTTCCTTCAATTGCTGTTGCAGTAAGAAGGCTCCATGACATTAACAAGACAGGCTTTTTCCTTCTGGTAGCACTCATTCCTGTAGTTGGTTTCATCTGGCTTCTCATTCTCTTCCTCAAGGAGGGAGATATGGGTGACAATCAGTACGGCACCGATCCTAAACTCTGAAAATTGCCCGGGACATGATTCTTTAATCTCCCGGGCTTTTTTATTCTCTCTTTTTTATACCTTTGCGCTCCTTATAATTTCACTATGCAATATTTTGGAGAACTAATATCTATAGCGGTTGCTGTCTCATGGACCTTTACCGCACTCTTTTTTGAATTTGCGGGTAAACGAATAGGTTCACTCTCGGTAAACCTGCTCAGACTCTTTTTTGCTTTTTTTCTGTTAGGCGGAATGCTCTACTTTACCACCGGTTCATTTCTTCCGCTCCACGCAGACGCATCAACCTGGCTCTGGATGAGTCTCTCCGGACTTGTAGGATTTGTCTTTGGCGATCTTTGCCTCTTCTACTCATATACCATAATAACAGCAAGATTTGCACAGCTCTTCATGACTCTTGCACCACCTTTCGCAGCATTTTTCGGCTGGATTCTGCTGGGAGAGAAGCTCTCTTTTATGGGATTTGTGGGTATGTCAGTTACACTTTTTGGAATAGGCATATCTATACTCAAGAAGAGTCAGCCTAAAAACGGAGAAAATACAGTTGTTGCAGGCGTAAGCCATATGGCGGTCGTAACAGAATCTCCTGCAGAAAAGAAAAAGAGTTTTGTTGGCAAAATGATGCCAAATGTAGAGCTGCATCTCCCCATGAAGGGTGTGCTGCTTGGCGTTGGTGCAGCTCTTGGACAGGGATTTGGTATAGTTCTTAGTAAGGTTGGGATGAACTACTACGCCATCTCTGCAGAGGGAACATCAGTTGTTGAGTATATCCCTTTTGCGGCAACACATATGAGAATCATAAGCGGAGCAATAGGCTTTGCGCTCATTATTGCTCTTACCGGAAGAATAAAAATTCTGAGAGATGGAGTAAAGGATAAAAAGGCGATGGTTGTAACCTTTATGGGTTCAATCTTCGGACCTTTTGTGGGAGTTTCACTCTCCCTGCTTGCAGTTCAGAACACAAACACAGCCGTTGCCTCAACAATCATGGCAACAACACCAATAATCATACTTCTTCCGTATGTTCTCTTCTACAAAAAGAGGGTTACCTGGGTTGAGGTTGCCGGTGCTGTGCTTAGCGTGGTTGGAGTGTCGCTCTTCTTTCTTTAATCTCTGCCCCAAAACAGATTTACTGCTGAAACAGTGCTCTTACAAGCTCGGGGATATCCCTGAGGGCTATAACCTTTATGCCTGATTTGATCCCTCTCTTTTCCGGACTGTTGTATGCAGAGATAAAGATCTTTTTGAATCCCAGTTTTTCGGCTTCTGATATTCGTCTGTCTATCTGACTCACCGGACGAATCTCGCCGCTAAGTCCAACCTCTGCGGCAAAACAGTATCCCGGAGAAATTGCAAGGTCAAAGTTGGATGAGAGGATGGCGCAAACCACTGCAAGATCACATGCTGGGTCTGTTACCTTGAGGCCACCGGCCATGTTCAGGAATACATCCTTGGCAGATAATCTGAATCCCGCCCTCTTCTCGAGCACCGCCAGCAGCATGTTGGTTCGTCTTGTATCAAAGCCGGTGGCCGAACGCTGCGGCGTTCCGTAGGCCGCCGTACTCACAAGAGCCTGCGTTTCAATCAGGAATGGTCTTGTTCCGTCAAGCATTGCCGCAACGGCAATTCCGGAGAGCTCCTCTCCGTGCATAGGGATAAGCATTTCAGAGGGGTTCTCAACCTCACGCAGCCCGCTGTTAATCATTTCAAAAATTGCAAGCTCTGCTGTAGAACCAAACCTGTTTTTAATACTTCTCAAAATTCTGTATGAGTGACGGGTATCACCTTCAAACTGAAGGACAACATCTACAATATGCTCCAGCACCTTTGGCCCGGCAATGCTCCCCTCCTTGGTAATGTGTCCGATTACAATTGTAGGAGTATTTGTCTCCTTTGCATATCTCAGAAGAAGAGCAGCGCACTCCCTCACCTGAGAAACAGACCCGGGAGAGCTCTCAAGTGCCTCCGAGTACATTGTCTGAATGGAGTCAATTACTATAAGCTGAGGCTGAACCTCTTTTGCCTGAAGGATAATATTTTCAAGAAGAGTCTCTCCAAGAATAAGACAGTTTGAGTCGTCGCCTCCGAGTCTCTGTGCCCTGAGTTTGATTTGCCGTGTACTTTCTTCACCCGATACATAAAGGGTTTTAAGTGACGGACTGTGCAGGGGAATCTGCAGAGAGAGGGTAGACTTTCCAATTCCCGGCTCTCCCCCAATAAGCACCATTGACCCCTGAACCAGACCTCCTCCAAGGATTCTGTTCAGTTCCCCTGTACCCAGCGAGATTCGCTGCTCTTCAGATGAGTTAATTGAAGATAATGGTTCAGGTCTTGGGCTCCTGCCGGGAATATGGGAACTTCTCCCCCCGGCATTAGATGAGCTATCCTTTGTGATAAGCTCCTCCTGCATCGTATTCCACTCTCCGCATGCCGGACATTTGCCCAGCCATTTTGCACTCTCATTCCCGCACGATGTGCAGAACCACGCTTTTTTCACTTTGGCCATTCTTGCTCTCTTTTATACTATACAAATATAATTATCTTTGTCTTAAATGAACTAAACCATGAGCAAACTAATCTACCCCCGTTTAGCCGGCTTATTGCTTTTTCTTGCAGCAGCCACATCCTCTTTTTCACAGAATCATCCGGTCAAATCACCAAATGTTATTAAACAATTCGACGAATACGCAACAAAGGTTGTGAATGAGTGGAAAATCCCCGGAATGTCCGTGGGAGTTATAAAAGACGGCAAAGTTGAATTGCTCAGGGGATACGGAGTGAGTGAAGCGGGCGGAGCACCTCTTACAGAAAAATCTGTATTTCAGATTGGCTCTGTTTCCAAGTCTTTTACTGCCACCATTATGGCTCAGCTGGTAGACGAAGAGAAGGTTAAGTGGGACGATACCGTTAAAAACATTCTCCCCGATTTCAGAATGTACGATAAGTGGGTTGAGGAGAACCTTCAGGTTAAGGATATCATGATTCACAGAACAGGCCTCAGGGGTCAGCAGGGAACTTACATTCCTAATCTGGGCTACTCAAGGGACGACGTCTATAAAATGCTTCCGCTTTTAAAACCTGGCTACAGTTTCCGCGGAGCATACGAATACAATAATATAACCTTTATCATAGCTCAGAAAATCATTGAAAAGGTCACAGGAAAAAGCTGGGAGGAGAATCTTCGCTCCAGGATTCTGGAGCCATTGGGAATGTCTGCCACATCTGCCAACGGAGAGGCATTTGCAGCAGATCCAAATTCAGTTACTCCTCACGATTACGGATATGCTAAGGGTAAGGTTGTAAACGACTCAACCTGGACAGACTCCGTTAAAGTAAGTCCGTTAAGGGGTGAGGAGCAGGCTCTGCACTGGCTTACAGTAGTTGGTCCTGCAGGCTCGGTAAACTCAACATCCGGAGATATGCTCAAATACCTCCAGTTTCACCTGAACAAAGGGTCTGTTAATGGTAAGCAGCTTATCACCAGAAAAGGGATGAACTACCTTCACAGAGGTCAGACAATAACATCTCAGGATTCAACAAGAACAACCCTTTATGGTCACTGCTGGTTTGTGGAGCAGAATAACAGATACAGGCTCTGGTTTCATACCGGAACAACCTGGGGATTTACCACTCTGGCAGCATTTGTTCCTGAACTAAACCTGGGCCTGATTGTGCTTGTTAACTCAGACGCCTCTTCCAATATGAGATATGCTCTTATGAGAAGGCTGATAGATCTTTACATGGGTGTTCCCACAAAGGATTACAGCAAAGAGTACTTTGAAGAGTGGAACAAAAACTCCCGTGAATCAATCCTGAAGGCTGCAAAATCACCGGCTCCGGAAAAATTGCCTGCTCCCGAACTTAATATGCTTGCCGGGACTTACGACAAAGGGGAGATTTTTGGAAAGGCAGTTATTGATATTGAAGGCGGAGAAGCATATATTACTGTTGGGCCAAAGGGATGGAGACACAAGCTCAGCCATGTAAACGGAAATGAATTTGCTTTCCGAAGCGATGGGCACAGATTTTCAGTAAAATTTAAAACCGGTCCCGATGCCTCTCTTGATATCGATTTTGACGGAGGCGAAAATTTTGGGGAGTGGAAAAGAATCGGCACTAATAATTTAAAAACCAAATAATTAATTTATCACAAAATGACTAAAAAAAGCCGTTTTGCGCGTGTCCTCGACACGATTGAGGTAGTAGGAAACAAATTGCCTCACCCTGCTACCCTGTTTTTTATGATGGCAGCACTTGTAGCCCTTCTCTCATGGTGGGCCTCGGCAGCCGGACTCGAAGCTATCCACCCTGCTACAGGAGAAGCAGTAAAGGTCAGAAACCTTTTGAGTGCAGATGGAATAAGATGGATTTACACAAATGTTGAGCACAATTTTGTAAAATTTCCTCCACTGGGCCTTGTTCTGGTGATTATGATAGGTATTGGTGTGGCAGAGGGCTCCGGACTCTTCACGGTTCTGGTTCGTCAGCTTGTACTTGGAGCGCCAAAAAAACTTATTACAGCCTCAATTGTTGCTGCGGGTATCTTTTCACACCTTGCATCAGAAGTTGGGTATGTAATCCTTATACCTCTTGGAGCAATGATTTTTCATGCTCTGGGAAGACACCCCATGGCCGGCTTTGCAGCAGCCTTTGCAGGAGTAAGTGCCGGATTCGGATCGAACTTCCTGATTGGTTCCGTTGACCCGATTCTTGCCGGACTATCTACATCTGCAGCGCAGATTATTGACCCTTCTATGAATATCAATCCAATGGTTAACTACTTTTTCATGGTGGCCAGTGCCTTCATGGTAGTCTTCATTGGAACATGGATAACCGAGAAAATTGTTGAACCGCGCCTTGGTACTTATCACGGGACGGAGAAACCACTTGCTATCGATCAGATTACTCCTCTTGAAAGAAAGGGCCTTAAATGGGCCGGATGGGGAACTCTTATTTTTATGGGGCTCATGGCAATGACCATTATTCCTGAAAACGGACTGCTCAGGGACCCGCAGACCGGAGGGATTCTGAGATCTCCGTTCTTTTCGGGGATTGTTGTGGGACTTCTTCTTCTCTTTATGGTTCCCGGAATGATTTACGGAATAATTGTGGGTACAATCAAAAACGATAAGGATGTAATCAAGCATATGACCCACTCAATGAAGGGTCTGGGCGGATACATTGTTCTGGTCTTTTTTGCTGCCCAGTTTATATACTGGTTTAATTACTCAAATCTGGGACTTGTTCTTGCAATTGACGGGGCAGAATTTCTTCGCAATGTAGGATTTACAGGCATCCCGCTTATTATAGCATTTGTATTGCTGGCTGCGTTCCTCAACCTTTTTATGGGAAGTGCCTCTGCAAAATGGGCAATTATGGCTCCGGTATTTATACCAATGTTTATGCTGCTGGACTATCACCCAGGCTTTACACAGGCGGCATTCAGGGTTGGTGACTCAGTTACAAATGTGATTACTCCAATGATGAGCTATTTTGCTCTTATAGTAACTTATGCACAGAAGTATGACGAGAAGAACGGAATAGGAACAATCATTTCCCTTATGATACCTTACACTGTAATCTTCCTGCTTGTCTGGCTGGTACTCCTCACATCGTGGATGCTTCTTGGTCTGCCGGTTGGATTCGACGGACCTGTTTATATGCCTTAAATGTCTTAACATTAAATAAAATGAAAAAGTTAGTTTCTCTGTTTCTTCTCCTGTTTATCTCCCTTGCCATTCTGGCTCAGGGCGGCAGGAAACCTGTAATAGGAATCTCCTCTACATGGGGAGAGGGCAGCTCAACCCAGGCACCCATCACCTATGTTAACTCGGTTATAAGGGCGGGTGGTGTTCCGCTTGTACTTCCGGTGACTGAAGATCCTGAACTGCTTGCTGCAATGCTTGAGAGGGTAGATGCTGTAATTATGACCGGCGGAGAGGATATTGACCCTCTGAAATGGTTTGGTGAGGAGCCGCATCCCGCACTTGGAGAGGTTGCTCCAAAGCGCGATGCATTTGATATAGCCCTTATAAGAATGGCTGTTGGCAAGGGACTTCCGCTGCTTGGCATCTGCAGGGGACATCAGCTGCTCAATGTGGCCTTTGGCGGATCACTCTGGCAGGATATACCTTCGCAGGTGAAGGGTACTTTTGTAAAGCACAGCCAAAAGGCACCGGGATGGTACGGAACTCATTCAGTAATTATTGAAAAGGGCTCTTTGCTTAACAAGCAGATTGGCCTGGACAGTGTTGCAGTAAATACATTCCATCACCAGGCTGTTAAAGATGTTGCACCTGGCTTTAAAGTTACAGCCCGTTCAAAGGACGGGATAGTTGAGGCTATAGAGAAAACCGGCAGCTCTAAAGTATTTGGAGTACAGTTTCACCCTGAAGTCTTTACCTCAAACGGGTATGATACATTCCTCGGAATTTTCAGGAATCTGGTAAGCGAAGCCTCTATTTACGCAGCTTCGCGTAAGAAAGAATAAGCCCCAGGACAATGGACAGAGATGCAGCAAAGAGCACTCTGTACTGGTCCGGGAGCATAAATGTTATCGTGTGGGCAGGAATCCAGAAAAATGGGATTGTCTTGCCCACTACGAATTTTATAAAGGTTCCCCAGTCTGTTTTTGAGATTATCACCCCTATGTTTTCACGGGTTTCAATCCAGGTATCTGAAATTCTGTGAGAGGCCATAAAAACAGGGGCAAATGTAAGGTTCATTATGGCAGATATATAGAATGCCGTCAGCAGCCGCGAAAAGAACGAAGGTTCGCCTGCCCACAGCAGCCCTTTGGATATTGCACCGTTAACACCGGCTGTGAATATTGCAAACATTGCAACTATCATAATGCCCAGGATACCCCAGACAAACATCTTTGCAAATACCCCCTTCACTGCGCGCCACTCTTTTGTGACCAGCCTTAAAGCAAGAAATTCACCCATCGTTGAGAGAAGGGCGAATTTCACGAAACCCATTATGTATGGGTGCATTTTTGTTACATTTTCAAAGACCTCCCTGGTAGAAGGTATTGCCAGAAAAAGTGATATTGCTGCCAGGAGTGTTATCCAGATAGCGGTGCCGTATTTTGCCATTGATTGTTTTTATGGCAAATATAGCCTTTATCTCCTTTTCTTTCCGAATGAATTGTGCGATTTCTTACGGCTGTTCTTGCCAAAGTATCTCTTTTTGGAACCGGTTCCGCTTCCTCTTTCGGCTTTCATATCAGCAGCAATGAGGTCTTGCCATACCTCTTCCTTGCGGGATAAAACCGGTCTTGCCTCGGCATCTGATGCCTCTCTTGCAAAATCTCTCTCTCTGCCGTTCGCTCTCTCATTTCTGTCTCCTCTGAAACCCCTTTCAGGTCTTGCTCCTCTGTCGCGGCTTTCAGATCTTGCTCCTCTGTCGCGGTTTTCAGATCTGTATCCTCTGTCACGGCTCTCTGATCTCTCTCCTCTCTGAGTGCTTCCTGCTGTTCCCTCTGAACCGCCGGCATTCTCTTTTTTCAGTTCCCTTGGAGTTCTCTTAGTGACTTCATGCTCGAGAATGTCCAGTTTTTTGCCAATGAGCTTCTGAATACTTTTGAGAAGTGACCTCTCCTTGTTATCGCAGAAGGATAGTGCAATTCCTGACATTCCGGCCCTTCCTGTACGGCCAATCCTGTGAACATAACTCTCCGGATCTTCCGGAAGGTCATAGTTTATCACATGTGAAAGCTTGTTTATGTCAATTCCTCTTGATGCAATATCTGTTGCAATGAGAACTCTTATCTTTTTGCTTTTAAACATGTTGAGTGCAGCCTGTCTTGCGCTTTGAGACTTGTTTCCGTGAATTGCATCACTCTTGATGCCCTCCATCATAAGTCCCTTGGCGATTCTGTCTGCTCCGTGCTTTGTCCTTGAAAATACAAGAACAGATTCCTTGCTCTCATCCTTAAGAAGATCTACCAGCAGCGGAAGTTTTTCGTCCCTGTCTGCATAGTAAAGGTACTGCTCAATTGTGTCAACAGTTGATGAAACCGGAGTTACTTCAACTCTTACCGGATCCCTGAGAATACTCTCTGCAAGATGCGCGATTTCGTCCGGCATTGTTGCAGAAAAGAGAAGTGTCTGTCTCTTTGAAGGAATAGTTGATACCACTCTGCGGATATCATGAATAAATCCCATGTCAAGCATGCGGTCTGCCTCGTCAAGCACCAGAAATTGTACGCTTCTGAGGTCTACATAACCCTGACCCATAAGGTCAAGAAGCCTGCCCGGTGTTGCTATTAAAACATCAACGCCTCTTCTCAGAGCGTCTGTCTGCGGGCGTTGTCCAACGCCTCCGAATACTACCGTGTGTACAAGTCCGGTAAACTTACCGTAAGTACTGAAACTGTCGCCAATCTGAACGGCGAGTTCACGTGTGGGTGTAAGGACAAGCGCCTTAATATCTCTTACTGCTCCTTTATTTTTCTTTTTAACTTTCTTAGATTCAGGAAGTACTGTTACTTCTGACTCCTGAACCGGCCTGTTCTGGCATGATAGAAAAATATTCTGAATAATAGGAATAGAAAATGCAGCCGTTTTACCGGTGCCTGTCTGTGCGCAACCAAGAACATCGTGGTTATTTAAAATAATCGGGATTGCCTGTTGCTGAATTGGTGTAGGGGCTGAATAGCCCGCCTGATTAAGAGCCCGCAATACAGGCTCGATAATTTCTAAATTTTCAAACGTCATTAGGGGCGCAAAGGTACTACAAAATCGGAAACAAACAACTTATCAACAAATTTGCGGCTGCTTTATACTGCCGGAAGAGTAAAAGTGAAGGTGCTTCCTTTCCCCTCTATGCTCTCAACTTTAATGGTTCCGCCGTTCTTTTCAATAAACTCCCTGCATAAAACAAGGCCCAGACCGCTGCCCGGCTCGTTGGCCGTTCCGGTCGCATGGTGAAGAGGATTAATGGTAAAAAGTCCGGCCAGAATTTCAGGAGACATACCAATTCCGGTATCACTTATGGAAACAAAAATAAAACTGTCAGATTTTTTTGCCTCAACAAAGATGTTTCCTCCCGGTCTTGTAAATTTGACAGAATTTGAAATAAGGTTTCGGATCACAAGATCTGCGGAGTTCATATCTGCATAAGCAAAAATATTATGTCCTAAAGTTGCAGAAATTTTAATTTTTTTGGAGGCAGCCTGAGATTCGGCAAGACGGACATTTTCATTAATAAGTTTGCCAATATCAATATTCTCTTTCTCAATTTTTATTACCCCTGTCTGACTTCTTGACCACATTAGCAGATTCTCAAGAAGTTTATATGCATTTCCGGCCGATTCCTTTAAACCGCTCATGAGTGCATTCTGAGTCTCCCTGTCTATACTCTCACCCTCATCGGTTAGCAGGTCAAGAACCGGGAGTATATTACCGATTGGCCCCCTGAGGTCATGTGAAATGACGGAGAATAATTTGTTCCTTGTGTTAATGAGATCTTTTAATTTCTCCTCAGTCTCCTTTTGGCTTGTTACATCAATATGAGTGCCTATTGCCTTGAGGGGAGCACCGGAAGCATCCCTTTCCACAACTTTTCCATGGTCAAGAATCCAGATCCATTTGCCGGACTTGGTTTTAACTCTGTAAATAGCTTCATATTTCTCGCTTTCGCCGCTCAGGTGTCTTGCCAGAAGTTCATTAATTCTCTCCATATCATCCGGGTGAACAAGCTTCTCCCAGAAAGAGAGCTTAGCCGGGAATTCGTTTGGCTCATACCCAAGCATTGTGTACCAGATATCGCTGAAATAGGTCTCATTGGTTACAATATTCCACTCCCACAAACCCTCGTTTGCACTCTCAAGGGCAGATTTTAGCCTTACTTCACTTGTCTGAATTTTTTCCAAAGCCGCCATTTTCTCAAATGCATTGGCTATTATATTGGAAACAGCCTTAAGAAGATCGAGATCCTCGTCCTTCCACTCTCTTTTTAAAGTACACTCATCAAAGCCAATGAATCCGCAGTATGCATTATTAATATACATAGGATAAACCAGTATTGACTTGATGTTCTGTAAGCGAAAATATTCAGCCAGTACTCCTCCAAGTTCTTCTATGTCTTTTGAGAATAACCGTCCCTCTTCTGTAATCTTCTCCCTGAAACCGGGAACCATGCTGTATTCAATATTTTGCTGGTACTCAATAACAGGTTCAATTCCCTTATTAACCCATTCATATGTGTTTGAGGTTGTAACTCCGCAAGGATGATCCTCAAAGATATAGACGCGGCTTACATTTGTCACTTCACCAATTGTCCTCAGTACATTGTTAAGTTCTCTTCTTGGGTCAAGAGTTCTGTTGAGTAGCTGGGTAATGTCTGCAATCAGTTTTTGCTGAGAAAAGAGATTTTTATAACCAGCCTCAATTCTCTTTAGCGACGAGACATTAGTTGCAGCTGTAAGAATATAACTGCCTGATTCTGTATCAATGCTGTCAACAGTAAAGAGGCACTCCAGCAATTCACCCGATCTGGATTTAAGCAAAATTTCAAAATCTACCACCTTCCCGTATTTGCGGAAAATATCCATCGCCTTTACCCTTTCGCTGTAATCTACATAGATTTCCAGATCCTTGATTGTCTTTCCAATAACCTCGGAAGAGGTAAAACCAAACATCTCAAGAAATACTTGATTAACATAGTGGATAATTCCTGTGTCAAAGGAGCTGACCACCATAGGTATATGTGTGTTCTCAAAAACTTTCAGAAAGATCTGAGCCGGGTCTGGCGAAGAATTTCTCATAAGTTAAAGCTGGTTTTATGTTAAGGCAATATTCATTAAACACTCAATTCTGTAAATGGTTCTTTTTGAAAAGGTCAATAAATATTGAAGAATCCTTTCTGGCAACCATCACCGGATCTCCGTCGGTGATTTTTATACCCCTCGCATCATAAACAAGCCCTGCAAATCCCTCCCTCATATCTGAATAGTATCCTCCAACCGGGTGTGAGAACATTCTGATAATCCAGTTGTGGACCAGAGTAGGATCGTAAATTGAGAAGGGGAAAAAATCCTTGTTGGGGACACCTTTGCCGGAGTGCCATTTACGCCTGCTTTCAATGTCGTAGCTTCCAACCTTCTTCTGTTTGTTGTATCTGCCGCCAATAAGCGAGTAAGGAATATTTACCTCTACCCTCCATTCAGGATTATCTATGCAAACTCCTGCAGCCTCCAGCGCAGAAAGGGCAAATGAGGAGCACCCTGCTCCCTCCTTTTCATATCTGGGCCAGAAAGCACCTCCGTAATAATTGCAAGGTGTGAAACCAGATTTTCCCTCTTTTGAAAAATTCTCCAGAAACTCTTTTACTCTGAGAGCCGACTCCCTGTTTAGTCTGTATCTTATGAATGCTGCACCGCTTCCTTTTTTTGAATAGTGATTAAGCAGGGCAGTTATCTCCTCTTTTGTTTCGAGCCGGCCCTTCATTGGAACACCAAGAATTGCCAGCCCGATTTTCTCTTTCATGAAGAGCTTAATTTTCTCACTGTTTGAAGTAGAGCGCATGGCAGCATAAACTACGCTGTCAACGACCGGAGATTCAAACTTTATCAGCATATGGCCAATTGAGTATGTGTACTTCGCAAATCGTGACATTAAAAAACTGGCAATTGAGGTCCTGTATAGTCTGGCGGGAGAGCCCCAGTCAAGTTTTGAATAGGAGGGAACAGCATAGATTGTAAGTTCATGAATCTGTGTTGTGTCCTGAATATATGGCTTTGCCCCCTGCAGATTATTAAAAGAAACCAGCAGAAGCATAAACACGAGGAGCTTACCGAACAATAACCTGTCCATGGTATACCCTTTTAATTATTTAATGAAGAAGGAGGCGTGTGCTCTTTTCCGGAAAACCGGGATATCGTTTGAAACCAGTATATTTCTTGCGTCGTAGAAAAGTCCGGGGATTACAGTTTTTGAAGAGGCAGTGCGTAGTTTTTCAACAGGAGAGAATCCCTCAGAACTTTTGTCGGGACTTTTAATTTGCTTAACAATCCAGTGAAAAATCATACTTGGATCATATGTCCTAAGCGGAACGAAGTCTTCATTTACAATACCAGTGCCGTTATACCAGCTTTTTGTCCGCCTTATATCTGAAGCGTGGACTTTTTTCCCCCCGTTTCCGGGGCCGCCAAGGAGGTTCATGGGAATCATCAGATCTGCATACCACTCTGCTCTGTCAATATTGAAACCGGTTGTTTCCAGTGCAGATATTCCGAATGAACTGCAACCTGCTCCTTCATTTTCGAACAGAGGCCAGAAAGCTCCGCCGTAACGTTCTGATGGAGACCTTCCTTCGCTGTTTTTAGTTGTGAATCTCCTTATATATTCAAGTACTCTTTTTGCGGCCTGATCATTTATAGCAAACTGAATAAAGGCAAGTTTTTTCTTTGCAGAAAATCGCCTGATTTTCTCCTTCAGTTCGCTGCTGCTCTCCATTCTTCCTGAAACGGGAGTTCCAAGTATTGTGAGACCTACTTTATCTTTGAGAACTAGATCTCTCTGCTCTTTTCCGGAAACACTGGTAATTGAAGTGAGTATCACAGAGTCGCAAAAAGGAGTTTTTAACTCCAGAAACAAATGCCCGATTGGATAGTTTTTCTTCTGAAAAAAGGCCTCGGAATAGCTCTTAAGTGCGCTTTTGTATAGGTTTGAAGGGGAGCTCCAGTCTATGGGTGCATAGGATGGAATAACATATAGTGTGAGTTCGTTAACCGGACTGTTGTCCTGGGCCCCGGCCTCTCTTAATGAGGAGAATAGCAGGATTAACAGAACGGCAAAAACTTTTATGTATGAAGTGCTTCGAAACATGCCATAAAGATAGCATTTTTCTTAATTATGCTAAAACAGCCGCGGAAGAAAGCGCGGCACCCTCTTTTGGTACTCTCTGTATGCAGGGTACCTGCTGCAGCTTATTTTTTCTGTGAGTGTGCTGCTGCCTGCAAACAGAAGAACCAGAAGAACCGCTCCCGAGATGCTCCAGTTGAGCCACTCTCCAGAAGCAGATGCACCAAAAATATAGAATAATATCCATACTGCCTGTTCGGCCGCAAAATTTGGATGTCTCGATTTTGAGAAGAGACCTTCAGAGATGAACCCGTTTTTCAGAGACACAGCGAACCTCTTCTCGTGAGGGGCAAGCCCCTTTTTCTGTTGCTGAAAACTGAAGAGCTGGTTGTCTGCAACAGTCTCAACAATGAGGGCTGCTGCAATAAGCAGAGCCGCAATAATGTCTGCTGCCCTGAGAGGGCTCTCTGAATGAAGAGCCGCAATGAGAATGGGTGTTGTAAACAGCAGGATTAATATATTCTGGTAAAGTGAAATGAAAAGCAGGTTGAAAATTCCAAACCTGAGTCTGCCTCTTAGCGCCGGCTTGCTCCTCATAACTGCCCATCTGTAATCTTCGTCACCCCTCCACGGAATAAGGCTGTATCCGCCCTTTCTGGCGAAATTGAGAGTGAGCCTCAGTCCCCAGGCGGCAACAAGAATTGTCATTATCCAGATCCGCGGAGAATATGAGTAGTGATATAAAACAATTATGGAGTATATGACCGGCATAATACTCCATAACTTATCTACCTGACTGTAATTGCGTGCGATTTCCGAAACTGCAAAGCAGAGTAGTGCTGTTCCCAGCATTGTTACCATCAGGATTTTTGCAAGATGAATAACAACTCCGTTGCCCTCAAAAACACCGAACAGCAAATTTTCCATTAAGCAGTGTAAATTCTGTGAATTTGTTCGCTGGCAATCTCCTGGCAGCTGACTTTTCTGTAGATGTTTACAAACTTGTTCTCACTTTTGAACCTCTCGAAAGCCGACTTTTCATCTGATCCTTCGCCCCAGCCCAGTACCTGGCTGTTTTCTGTTTCGTTTCCTTCAGGATCCAGAGTCGAACCGTCGCAAGTAAAAAAGATATATTTTCTCATAATAGTTTAAATGGTTTTAAATAGTTATTACAAGACAATATAGCAAGAAAATTCCAAAACTCCAAGTTTCAGAACCTGAATCCAATGCGGATATCCCAGCCACGCAGAAACTTGTTCAGATATTCGTTGTAGTCAAGATCGTTGAAAACATCGTGTTTCTGATACAGAAATCCGGTCTGGAAATAGAGAGAGTTCCCTTTGAGAATATTGAAGTCTGAGCCAAAGTAGGCGGCGTATGTAACACCGTAACCTTCGCCCATTTTTGTTTCGGGAGAAAATGTATATCCCACGTTCATGAGGAAATAGGGAGAGATCTTCTTGTCAGTAAAATTGAGTTTAAATCTGGCATAAAGAGGAATCAGGTACTTTTCGTAAGAGCCTTCAGTTATGCCGACTCCTGCACCTGCACCTACTGATGCCAGCGGAGAGAGTCTGTAGTCATAGTTGAAAGCTACGTTAAAAACGCTGCTTCTGATATTACCAACACCTGCAGCATATCCGGTTTCTACTGATTTCTCAAACATCTTCCCGTTCTGGGCAGATGCATTTATGCTCAGAAACAAGATTGACAAAATTACTGCAAGTTTTTTCATGTTCAGAAAGTTTAAGTTATCTGCGCCTGTTAACGATAATGAGCGCGGCAATTACTCCCGGAACCCAGCCTGCAAGTGTAAGAAGGAAGACAAGGAGGACCGACCCGCAGCCGTAGTCAATTACAGCGAGCGGCGGGAATAGTATGCATATGAGCGCCCTTAAAAATGACATAACATGCAAACTTAAGAAAATCTTTTCATTAAATAGGATGGGTAAAGCAGAACTTTGCACCATCTGTGTATGTCGGGTCAATCCAGATCTTGCCACCCAGACGGGAAACAATCTGTTTTGAAATTGCCAGTCCAAGCCCGGCTCCCTGAGTGTATTCGTCAAGTTTTTCAAACCGCTCAAAGAGCCTTATGTGCTTCTCCTGCGGAATTCCGGTGCCGGTATCTGAGATGCAGAACATCACATGCCCCTTGTCTCTGTCTACAGAGTAGGCCATTGTGATGGAACCCTTGTCTGTAAATTTGTTTGCATTGGTAATGAGGTTTATAAGTACCTGGGAGAGGCGGTGAATGTCAGTTTTTATAATTACCTCCTGAGCATCCGGAATGCAGATGTATTCAACTGTGCTTTTCCTGAGGTGGCTTGTTGTCTGGAATATTCTGTCACAAAGATCCCTCAGGTTTATCTCTTTGTAATCCAGCTCAAACTTGCCGGTATCCATTTTTGAGATATCCAGGATATCAGAGATGAGCGTAAGGAGCATATCTGAATTCTGGGTTATGACTTCGCTGTAGCTGGCACGATCCTCCTCGGTGCAGTTAACGTCGCTCATGAGCTGCGAAAATCCCACAATGGCATTTAACGGCGTACGAATCTCATGACTCATATTTGCAAGGAATGCAGATTTAAGTCTGTCTCCCTCCTCTGCTCGCTCTTTAGCCTCCAGTATGTCTTTTTCATTTTTCTCAAGTGTATGCCTGAGTTTGCGGTTCTTGCTGTACAACCAGGCAAAGGTTATCACAAAGAAAATCAGAACCAGTACCGCTCCGATTGCAAGTACCAGAAACCTTCTGTACTGCTTTATCTGCGGGTCTTCAGTATCAATGATAATGCTGTTGGCGGGAAGCTGGTAATTCAGAACTCCCATTTCGTCGAGTCTGCGTTTGTCAAAGCTGTATTCTCCCTCGTTTGTGATAAACCGCACAGCATCCTTCTCACCCTTGTAAAATGAATAAATCTGATTTACAATCTGCTTTGCATCTGCGTTATAGGCAGGGACGAATCCGCCTATGGCAATGCTTCCTATACCTGCTCCTGTGAGGGAAAAGACAGGAAGCTTTTTTGTCTGGGAGAAGAGCTCCTGGAGCGAACTCCCCAGAAAATACTGACCCTCACTGTTAACTCTCCATGTTCCAATAAGAGCAACACTGTTATCCGGTAAATTTCCGATGCTTCTTTTTACCTCCTCCTCGGAAAGCAGTCTGCCGTCTATATAACGGAAAGAGATTTCCGGATAAATTGAAGACTCCTCTTCCACAAGGGCCTTTATTGAGGCGCCGCCGTATGTGTTGTCTGTAATAAGGGCAATGGTAGAGACAGCAGGATAGAAGGTCTTTATGAGTCCAATATTTTTGCTGATATCGTATGAGTTAAGGAATCCTCCTGCAGCATTCAGGGGCAGAATCCTCTCAGAGGTTTTTACAGCAACAGGCTGCCAGCTTCTGTCAAGAGAATCTGAAGTAATATCAATTCCGTTTTCACTGGCAAAAACAGAAAAGACCGGAATGTTTTTGAAAGATTCTGCTACACCGGCATCTGCCGAAACCAGACTTAGAAATGTTGCCCACGCCTCCTGTCCCAGAAAAACAACAGAGAGAACATTGTCTGCGTTGTGCTTCTCAAGAATTGCCTTAAGCTGGCCGCTCCAGAGATGGGCTTCGGTCTGGAAGTTCTTGCAGCCCATATCCTCTACAAATACTCTGGTGGCGGGATTGTTCTCCTGCAGTGTCTGCTGGAAAGAGTTGATAAAGTTGCTCATCCGCTGAGTATCGGGATTATACGAAGCTACAATAAGATATGATCCGTTTTTTACAGCAGAATTATCATAAGGGGAGTAGTGCACGGCAGATGCTTGCATTGTAATTGAAGCAATCGCAGCACAGAGAATAAACAGAAGTTTTTTCATATAAAAGTTATCTGGTCGTCTTTCTTCTGTACAGGGTAAATGCCAGAAGTGATATTGCACCGCACAGAACCATGGTTATTGACTGGGACCCGTGCGAAATTGTAGCAAATATAACACCTGTTGTCTGAGAAATACCATAAACAGAATAAAGTGCAAGAGAAATTATCAGGTGATATGCCCCAATTCCTCCCTGAACGGGTATAACCCATCCGAAACTTCCCACCATCATCAGGAATAGAGCATCGGCAGCTCCGAGTCCTGCATTAATCTCCGGGAAAGCCAGGATAGTTGCATAACTCATTAACCAGTAACACACCTGCAGTAATACAGTATAAGCAAGAAAGAGCCATTTCTGGGGCATCTTAAAACCTGATACAATCCCTTCAATCACTCCCTTTACAAGTCGTGTGAATTTATGCAGCAGAGGGTGACTTTTTCTGTACTTGTAAATTATATACATGAAAATTACGAATGCAAGCAGGATTGCAATCGCAGTAATGATAAGCTCTGTCGAAACCTTATATTGAAATGAGGATAGAATCTGCGTGTTGATGAATCCTCCAAAGCTGTCCCAGAAGAAGAGAAGTACTCCGGCCAGAACCAGAACGAGCGACAGCAGGTCTACGCTTCTCTCAAGAACTACGGTGCCCGCAACGGTTTCAAACGGTAGTCCCGTCTTTTTAGTGATTACCCCGCATCTGGCCAGTTCACCGGCACGAGGTATGGCGAAATTGGTAATGTAGCCAATGTTTATTCCGTCCCATGCATCCCTGCGGGTAACTTTTTTCCCGAGCGGAATCATTATCAGCCTCCATCGCAAAGCCCTTATAAGAAAGGCAAATATGCTGACTGCCATTGCCGCGCCAATCCATTTGAAGTCTGCTCCCTTTACTCCGTTTACAAAATCTACCCACTTAACCTCACGAAAAGAGAGCCACAGTAACAGCCCTGCAACTCCTAAAAGCAGCAGATACTTTACAGCAGACCACATTTTTTTTGGCGTAAAGTTCATCAGTTAATGATTTTATTTGTCTCTGAATCCGGGAAAACTACATCTGGTCTGAATCCTGCAGCCTCCTCTGGAGTCATCTGTGCATATGCCATAATTATTACAAGATCTCCAACCGAGAATTTATGTGCAGCAGCTCCGTTTATTCCAATCTTACCGCTTCCCCTCTCTCCCTTGATTACATAGGTTTCAATTCTCTCGCCGTTTGTAATGTTTACAACAGCAACCTTCTCATTTGCATAGAGACCGGCAGCCTCTGCAAGGTCTGAATCGATTGTTATGCTGCCTATATAGTTGAGATTGGCTTCGGTTACTTTTGCTCTGTGGATTTTCGATTTCAGTATTTCGAGTAACATTTTATTTCAGTTTAATGTTGTCAATAAGCCTCACCTCTCCTGCATAGACGGCTGCACACATCTGTATGCCGTCTGCCTCGTCCCAGTTGCTGATGAGCTTAAGATTCACGGAATTTACTATTTCAATATACTCTACCTTTAGGAGTCCCCCCTTTTCAATTGAGGCTGTTGCCTGCTGAATGAGCTCCTGAGGAGTAATGTTTATATTTTTTTTGGATGAACCATTATGCAAAATTTGAGCCGCCCTCTCTCCGGCTTCCGACAGAGCTTTGTAAATAGCAGGAGCAGCAGCTCTGTGCTGTGAGGTGAGGAGAAGGTTACGGGAGCTCATTGCCAGACCATCTGCCTCCCTGAGTGTGGGGCAGGCAACAATTTGAACCGGATAGCCAAGTTCCTTTGTGAAGTGGCGGATTATAGCCAGTTGCTGAAAATCCTTCTCTCCAAAGAAGGCATATTCAGGTTTAACAATGTCAAATAACCTTGTGACCACCTGTGCCACACCATTGAAGTGCCCCGGTCTTTTGGGCCCTTCGCCTGTCTGGTCAAGCCCGCCAAGGTCAAAAGTGCGTGTATCAGGTGCAGGGTAGATATCCTCAACTGAAGGAACAAAAACTATGGATGCGCCGGCCTCCTCCAGCAACCTGCAATCTTCCTCAACGCTCCGCGGGTATTTAGCCAGGTCATTTGGATTGTTAAACTGGGTGGGATTTACAAAAACCGACACCACAACTGTGCTTGTTTTAGTGAGCGCCTGCTTTACAAGTGATATGTGTCCCTGATGCAAAGCACCCATAGTGGGAACGAATCCTGTAGTGCAATCATTTGGCAGAGAGGAGAGAGCCTTGTTGAAATCTGCCAAAGAATAACTGATGGTCATCTGTCTGAAATTTTTGCAAACCTACAAAAAAATATGAACTTTGCGGACATGAAATCAATATTGGGAATTGGCAACGCACTTACCGACATCCTCGCTGTTCTGGAGGATGACTCACTTCTTAATCACTACCATCTGCCAAAGGGCAGTATGCAGCATGTAGACAGGGAGACAGGCGAAAAAATATGGCATAATCTTAAAACTATGGGTGTTCAGCTTGTGGCAGGAGGCTCTGCAGCAAACACTATAACAGGAACAGCCGTTCTTGGAATGCCCTCTTCGTTTATAGGAAAAGTGGGGGACGATGAACTGGGTTCACTCTTCAAATCAGACCAGGCTAGAAACGGAATCAGTTCAACTCTGCTAAAGGGTAAAGCTGCATCCGGAAGGGCAATGGTATTTATTACAGCCCCAAATGCCGAGCGCACATTTGCAGTTTATCTTGGAGCAGCAATTGAGATGGGACCCGAGGACCTTACCATTGATATGTTCAGAGGCTACGACTATTTTCACATAGAGGGTTATCTGGTGCAGAATCAGGAGCTGGTGAGACGCGCAGTTGAGCTGGCAAAAGAGGCAGGGATGATTATCTCAATTGATATGGCAAGCTATAATGTTGTTGAGAGCAACGATGCATTTCTTCATGATATTATTGAGCACTATGTGGATATTGTTTTTGCCAACGAGACCGAGGCAGAGGTCTTCACAAAAAAACCGCCAAGGGAGGCACTTGACGAGATTGCCAAAATCTGCGACATAGCGGTTGTAAAGATTGGCAAGGATGGATCTATGGTTAAGAGCGGTGACGAATACCACTATATTGAGGCATGGCCTGCAGACACAATTGATGCAACAGGGGCAGGAGATATCTATGCGGCCGGATTTCTGTTTGCCCATTCTCATGGTTTAACACTCAAGGAGTGCGGAGATGTGGGCTCTATTGTCGCAGCCAAGGTTGTTGAAGTTATCGGCCCTAAAATTGACATTCCGCGATGGAAGCATGCAAAACAGCAAATCAGGGAGTACACTGGTCTGCTGCAATAAAATAAAAAACCGGATTGTTTAAGTCCGGTTTTTTTATTTATCAGGTGCTTAGCCAGAGGGGCTGCTAAAACAGACCGTTAAGCTGAGCGTCTATACGGTCAATAACTACGCTTAAATCTTCTGAGCGGTCTTCGAATTTATTCTCATCGACATCAATTATTAGAACCTTTCCGTCTTTGTATCCGGAAATCCACTTCTCATATCTGTCATTAAGACCGGAGAGATAGTCAATTCTTATGCTGCTTTCATATTCGCGGCCGCGTTTGTGAATCTGCGAAACCAGATTGGGGATGGATGAGCGAAGGTAAATAAGGAGCTCGGGAGGTTTAACCAGAGAAAGCATTAAATCGAAGAGAGAATTGTAGTTTTCGAAGTCACGGGAGCTCATAAGCCCCATGCTGTGGAGGTTGGGGGCGAAAATCCTCGCATCTTCGTAAATTGTCCTGTCCTGTATGACATTAATTCCGCTGCGTTCAATCTCAACAAGTCCCTTGAACCTCTCCTTCAGGAAGTAAATCTGAAGGTTGAACGACCATCTTTGCATTTCATTGTAGAAATCTGAGAGATAAGGGTTATTGTCAACCTCTTCATATTTTGGCTCCCATCCGTAATGTTTTGACAGTAGTCTTGTGAGGGTGGTCTTGCCGCTCCCGATATTTCCAGCAATTGCGATATGCATAAATAGCGTTTTTAAGTGTGTGTGCATGGTGTATGCTTCTGCAAATTTACAAAAATCTTTTCGTAATTTTGCGGTATGTTAGACACTTTACAACACAGGGGCAGAAGAAGGCAGCTCATCGAACAGTTATCCAAGAAGTTTAATTTCCGCAACGATGTTTTAGAGGCAATGAGCAGTGTTCCAAGGCATATGTTTCTTGAATACGGGCTTGATCATCTTGCTTACATGGATAAACCCCTTCCAATTGGAGCGGGGCAAACCATTTCTCAGCCCTTTACTGTTGCAATCCAGACTCAGTTGCTGAATCTCTCAAAATGGGACAAGGTTCTTGAGATTGGCACCGGTTGTGCATACCAGACGGCAGTTCTGGCAGAGATGGGTTACAGGGTGTACAGTGTTGAACGTCAGCGCTCGCTGTACCAGCTTGCGCAGAAAAACCTTATCCGCCTTGAATACCACTCACCGCTGCTCTTTTTTGGAGATGGATTTGCGGGGCTGCCAAAGTTTGCGCCCTTTAAGGGAATCCTTATTACCTGCGGAGCTCCTGAAGTTCCTCAGGCCCTGATGGAACAACTGGCAATAGGAGGGAGAATGGTAATTCCAGTGGGAGTTGAAACTCAGCGGATGCTTGTGGTGGAGAGAAAGGGAGAAAATGAGTACGAAACCAGTGAACACGGAGAGTTCAAATTTGTTCCTATGCTTGAGGGAACAGCACAGTAGACTGTTTAACAATATTGAAAACCATTTTGAAATGATACAGATAAAAGCTTTTTACTTCAACGACCTGCGCGAGTGCAGCTATGTTTTATGGGACCAGACCGGAGAGTGTGTATTCATTGACCCGGGATGTTATTCAGAGAGCGAGAAGGAGCGGCTCGTGAAGTTTGTTGAAGCCAACTCTCTTAAACCTGTAAAATTGCTTAACACCCACGGCCATTTTGACCACATTATGGGTAATGCTTTTGTTGCCGGGAAATGGAACCTTGAAACCTATATTCATGCTTCTGACAAGCCGCACCTGGCAAGGGCTCAGCAATACACAGAGATGTTCGGATACAAGATTGAACAGCCACCTCTCAATACTGTGGATGTTACAGATGGCTCTGAGGTTAAGTTCGGAGAAAGCACTCTAAAGGTGATTCATACTCCGGGACACACTAAGGGAGGAGTATGTTACTATTCAGAGAGTGATAAATTTGTCATTACCGGTGATTCGCTCTTTTCCGGAAGTATCGGAAGAACAGATCTCCCGGGAGGAGATTATGAAGAGCTTATGGAAAGTCTGCTTGAGAAGATTCTGAAGCTGGGGGAAGATTACACTGTTTATCCGGGTCACGGGCCTGCTACAACAATAGGACATGAAATCGCTACCAACCCGTTTTTGAGGTACGAATAAATCATATTATCATGAAATTAAGATTTTTGCTTTTTATGCCATTTCTGGCTTTCTGCGCGGGATCAGGTAATTCTGCCTTTGCAGAGGGAGATATCTCTCAGGTGGAGCAGGTTGTTAAGGTGCCTGCTATTCCCAGGAGCCTGTCATTTGCAGGAGAAGATGTGCCTCTGAACTATTTTGATGTAAAGGAGTCAATACAGCGGGAGCTGATGGTTATCTCTTACTGGCACGCCAGCATTACATACATTATTCAGCTTAACAACCGCTACAAGGATGAGATAAAGTCAATCCTGAAAGCGGAGGGACTGCACGAAGATTTCTACTACCTCTGCATTGCGGAGAGCGGGTTGCAGCCTGTTGTCTCTTCTGCAAATGCGGGCGGATACTGGCAGTTTCTTGCCGGTACTGCCAAGGAGTATAAACTCATTGTTGACGAAGAGGTAGACGAAAGATACAACATCGAAAAGTCTACAAAGGCAGCTGTTGCCTATTTCAAGAAGGCCTATGCCGAATTTGGCACATGGACTATGGCCGCTGCATCATTCAATATTGGAATGAGCAATGTCCGCTACAGGATGAATATTCAGTCCCTCAAAAACTATTACGACATGCAGTTCCCGGAAGAGACTGCAAGGTATGTCTACAGGGCACTTGCCTTTAAGATTCTGCTGGAAGACCCGCGCCGTTTTGGGTTTTACATTGGTGCAGAAGACCTCTACAAGCCATTAGAATATACTGAGGTAACCGTAAAGGGAAAGGTGGACAACTGGAGCGAGTTTGCAGCCAAACACAAAACTAATTTTAAGTTACTCAAGATGTACAACCAGTGGATTCGTTCCAATAAACTTGAGAACAGACAAAACCACACCTTTGTGGTAAAGATACCTAAAGAGGGTACCAGGGAGCTATAGGAGATTCAAATATGCAGAACATAGAGGTAAGAGGAGCAAGGGTTCACAATCTTAAAAATATTGATGTAACTATTCCGCGCTACAGGCTGGTTACGGTAACCGGACTGAGCGGCAGCGGAAAATCCTCTCTTGCCTTTGATACAATTTTTGCCGAGGGGCAGAGGCGGTACATGGAGACACTGTCTGCCTATGCCAGACAGTTCATAGGCTCACTGGAAAGGCCTGATGTAGACTCGATTGACGGACTCAGTCCTATTATTGCGATTGAGCAGAAGACAACAGGACGGAACCCGCGCTCGACTGTGGGTACAATTACAGAGATTTATGACTTTCTGAGGTTGCTTTATGCCCGGGCATCAAATGCATACTCTCCTGTTACAGGTCTGGAGATGATCAAATATTCAGATGACCAGATTGTCTCCCTGATTATGGAAAACTACAGCGGAAGGAAGTGTTATCTGCTGGCACCGCTGGTTGTGGGCCGCAAAGGACACTACAGGGAGCTCTTCGATCTTTACATTAAAAGAGGGTTCACTCAGATGCGTGTAGACGGAGAGGTATGTGATCTTGTTGGAATAAAACCTCTTGACAGATATAAGTCTCACTTCATAGAGCTGGTGGTGGACAAGCTTCTGCCGGGACCCGGGAGTGAGAAGAGGATTAAGGACTCAGTAATTTCTGCACTCCATCACGGAAAGGGTTCCCTTGCCGTTCTTGACATGGAGAGCAAACAGCTCAGACATTTCAGCAAGCACCTTATGTGCCCCGAGAGCGGACTCTCATATCCCGAACCTGCGCCACATACTTTCTCGTTCAACTCTCCGCAGGGTGCATGTCCCCATTGCAAAGGGCTGGGAATGATAGCCAAGGCAGATCTCTCCAAAATTATTCCGGACGACAGCAAGTCAATTGCATCAGGAGGAATTACGCCGGCAGGACCCTACAAGAACAACATGCTCTTTTCGCAGCTGGATGCTATAGCAAAGAAATATCAGTTTTCGCTTCATGACCCAATAAGGGATATTCCTGAAGATGCACTCAACATAATCATTTATGGTTCTGATGAGCTGTTCCGTGTTGGTCCTTCGCCTGCTCTCTCTCAAATGATGAGCTTTAGCGGAGTAATTGCCCGGATTGAACAGGGTGATAATGACAGCGAAGAGCTGATTGTTAAGAAGGAGCGATTCACAGAGGAGGTTAAGTGCCCTGTCTGCAACGGAACCCGCCTGAGGGAGGAGTCTCTCAATTTTAAAATTGATAACAAGAATATAAGCGAAGTCTCAGCCCTGGATATGGATCTTCTCTTCGAGTGGGTGGATAATCTGGAGGATAAACTCTCTGTGCGTCAGAAAGCAATAGCCAGGGATATCATAAAGGAACTTCGCGAGAGAATAGGTTTTCTTCTGGATGTGGGGCTCAGCTATCTTTCACTTGACCGTGCCACACGCAGCCTAAGCGGGGGCGAAAGTCAGAGGATAAGGCTGGCTACTCAGATAGGTTCCAAACTTGTGAATGTCCTGTATATACTGGACGAACCAAGCATCGGCCTTCACCAGAGGGACAATATTAAGCTGATTGCCTCCCTGCGGAAGCTCAGGGACGAGGGTAACTCTGTTCTTGTGGTTGAGCATGATGAGGAGATGATGATGAGCTCAGACTGGGTTATAGATCTTGGCCCGGGAGCCGGTGAAAAGGGTGGAAAACTTCTCTTCTCGGGAACTCCTGAGGAGATAGTAAACATGGATGTAAGGGAAGCGCTCTCAAAAAACAGTCTCAGTATTGAGTATCTCAAAAAAATCAGAACAATAGAGCCGCCTGCAGCAAGGCGCAAAGGAAATGGTAAGTTTATTGAGCTCAGGGGTGCAACCGGAAACAACCTCAAAAGCGTTGACATAAAAGTGCCGCTGGGATGTCTGATTGGCATAAGCGGAGTGTCGGGGAGCGGTAAATCCTCCCTAATAAACGAGACCCTGATGCCTGTTCTGAATAACTACCATCACAATTCTCTCTATACACCACTGCCGTACCGGGAAATTACCGGGATTGACAACATTGACAAAATAATTGAGATTGACCAGGCACCTATAGGTCGCTCCCCGAGGAGTAACCCGGCTACATATACAGGAGTTTTCGGAGATATCCGCAAGCTCTTTGTAGAGACTCCCGACGCAAAAATCAGGGGGTTCAAGCCAGGCCGCTTCTCATTCAATGTTAAGGGCGGGCGCTGTGAAGAGTGCAAGGGTGCCGGAGTGCAGACCATTGAGATGAACTTTTTGCCATCTGTCTATGTGCACTGCAAAGCCTGTAACGGAAAAAGGTATACACCAGATACACTGGCAGTTAAATACAGGGGTAAATCAATCAATGATGTACTTGAGATGACAATTGCTCAGGCAGTGGAGTTCTTTGAGCACATGCCCTCAATAATTCAGAAAATCAAGGCACTTGAGGAGGTGGGACTTGGATATGTAACACTCGGTCAGGCCTCAACTACCCTTTCGGGTGGGGAGAGCCAGCGGGTGAAACTGGCGGCAGAACTTGCCAGAAGAGAGACTGGTAACTGTCTTTACATCCTTGATGAGCCAACCACAGGACTACATTTTGAAGATATAAGAGTTCTGCTTGGAGTGCTTCAGAAACTTGTTGAACAGGGGAATACCGTTATAATAATTGAACACAACCTCGATGTACTGCGCTCAGTGGATTACATCTTTGATCTTGGACCCGAAGGAGGTGCCAAGGGTGGCAGGATTGTTGCGCAGGGTACACCTGAAGAGCTCCGGAACAATCCGGAATCTGTTACCGGCTGCTATCTTTAGCAGTACAATTATTCATTTTAAAATCTCAGATATGGCTGTAATTAAAGTTTTCTGCGAAAATACAAACACAACACTGGAGTGCGAGCCGGGAACCAGGCTGAGTGATCTGCTTGTGAAGACGGGATATGTTCCCGACTATCCTGTCCTTGCGGCAATTGTGGATAATCAGCTTAAGGAGCTCAGCTATGAAATTTATGTCCCAAACCATATCAGATTCATTGACTATTCACACCCGGACGGGCAGAGGACATACATTCGCTCGCTTAATTTTGTTGTTCAAAAGGCTGCTGCCGATATCTTTCCGCAGTACTCCCTTGTAATTGACTACAACCTGCAGAACGGAATGTATGCAGAGCTGCGCGATCTGGAGAGGGACGATGACGGAACACCAAAAGAGATTCCGCTGGGAGAGAAGGATATTGAAGCAATTACTAAAAGGGTGAAGGAACTTATTGATGAGGACCTTCCGTTTACAAGACATAAAATCAGAACAGAGGAGGCGGTAAAGATGTTCCGCCGCAACAACCGGCCTGAGAAGGCGCTTCTTCACGAGCTGAGGGGCAAATTCTTTACAACGGTATACTTTCTGGACGGATATCCGGACCATTTCTACGGACCGCTGGTTGAATCCACCGGGGCTCTCACAGTCTGGGATATTGAGTTTTTCAGCAGAGGGTTTCTGATTAAGACCCCTCCTGTGACAAAGCCATATCAGCTTGTGAAGTCTCCTTATCAGTACAAACTGTTTGATGTATTCAAGGAGTATTCAGACTGGTGCAGTATTCTGGGAGTAAGTGGCGTAGGTGTTCTGAACAATGTAATCCAGTCCGGCAGGGCGAGAGATCTTATACAGATTGCCGAGGGGCTGCATGAGAGAAAGTATGCTGCTATTGCAGATGAAATATACAAAAGACGTGATAAAGTAAAACTTGTACTCATTGCCGGACCTTCAAGCAGCGGAAAGACAACCACATCCAAGAGAGTTGCCCTTCAGGCGCGTGTGCTTGGACTCAATCCTGTTGTGATTGAGATGGACAACTATTTCGTGGACAGGGAAAAGACACCACGCGATTCAGACGGCAATTACGATTTTGAATCTCTTGGAGCAATGGATACTGAGTTCCTCAATCAGCAGCTCAATGATCTCTTTGATGGCAAAACAATTGAACTTCCAAAATTTGATTTTGCAGTGGGGCAGAGAACCTTTAACGGGCACAAATTAACGCTGGGAGAGAAGGATATTCTTATAATGGAGGGGATTCACGGGCTTAACCCTGCCCTTACAGACCACATTCCCCAGGAGAGAATTTTCAGGATATATGCATCTGCGCTTACTTCACTCTCGCTTGACGAAAACAATAATATCTCCACATCAGACAGCAGGCTTATAAGAAGGATGGTAAGAGACAACCATTTCCGCGGGATGAAACCGGAGGATACAATCCTCAGGTGGCCAAGTGTAAGAAGGGGAGAGATTACCAATATATTCCCATATCAGGAGAATGCAGACATCATGTTTAACTCGGCACTCATTTATGAACTGCCTCTGCTTAAATATTATGCTGAACCTCTTCTGAGGCGGATTCCTGCGAACTCACCTGCTTCAACAGAGAGCATCAGGCTGCTCAAGTTTCTTTCGTATATAACTGAACTTCAGCCTTCAGAAATTTCAATTATTCCTCCAACCTCTGTTATGAGGGAGTTTATTGGCGGGAGCAGTTTTGAATATTGATTTTTAAATTCTCAGGCAGATTATCTCGAGATCCAGTTCTCGGGATTCTGCTTATCCATTCCGTTCCAGAGCTGGAAATGGATTACCGAGCTCTTTTCGTCTGCAGCTGCAAGTGTACCCAGCGATTCGCCTGTTTTAACCCTGCTGCCGGCCTTAACCTTAACCCTCTCCAGTTTGCAGTAGAAGGTATAGTAGTTTCCGTGCTGAACAAGCACACACTGATTGTATCCCGGCATTACCAGAACCTGTTTCACAACTCCGTCAAAGACTGAGAATACCTCTGCATTGAGGTCTGTTGCAATATTTACCCCGTTGTTAAAAGGAAGTTTTATGTTTTTGAATACAGGGTGGTTATGCTGACCAAATTCCTCTATAACTGCTCCCCTTTTTACCGGCCACGGCAGTTTGCCCCTGTTGAGTTCAAATTTGTCTGAAAGCTGTCTGTCTGCAGCTGTCTCCTTGTAGTCTACACTCTTTTTCTCCTTTACCGCCTCTGCCAGAATGCGCTCAATCTCCCTGTTTAATCTCTCAACCTCCCTTCTCTTTGCGTCAAGCTGTTTTCTGACATCCTTCTCCTTCTGGGTAAGCTGACTGATTGTGCGTTTGGCACCCAGCTCGTCATTCTGAAGTTTTTTAAACTCTTTACTCTTCTGGTCCTGAGCTTTGAGTGAATTTTGCTTCATCTTTTCCAGATTTTCCACCTCAGAATCAATCTGATCTGCTGTCTTTTTTATCTGGGCAGCCCTGTTTTGCATTGAACGGTTGAACTCCTTGAAGTACGCCCATCTTCTGTAACCCTGGTTAAGGTTGTCACTGGCCAGGACATACATGAGCCATGCAGACTGGTCGCGATTTTTGTAGGCTGTATAAACCAGTTTTGAGTACTCTCTCTTAAGCTCTCCCAGTGAGCCTTTAAGTCTGTTTATCTCAAGCTCTTTGCGCAGCATTTCAAGATTGATACTCTTGATTTCACTCTCTATCTGGGTAAGTAGCTTTTTCCGGTTTGCAATCTTCCTTCTGATGAAGTTAAGCTCATTTGTATTGGCACTCTTTTTCTTAAGAGTAGATGCAAGCTGAGTATCCAGAAATTCAATCTCCTGCTCAATCTGTCTCTTCTTCTTCTCCTGCTCGGATACATTCTGGGCAATGGCTGCTGCAGGCAGCAACAGACAAACCAGTACAACTATGAGGAATTCTTTTTTCAAACCGGTTATTTTACTGTTTTTTCTTTAGTTTCCCGACCTTCTCTGCAATTCCCAGAGATGGGTCCAGTTTATCTGCCTGACCCCAGTACATAAATGCCAGATCCTTCTCCCCAAGGGCAAATAAAACCTCTGCGTAATGATCGAGGATATCGGCATTCTCATTTCCTCCGTAAACCATAGCCTGCTTCAGGATAGCCTTAGCCTCAACATTCTGCCCCAGTTTGTGCAGAATCCACGCATAAGTGTCAAGATAGGTTGCATTTTCCGGCTCAAGCTCAATTGTCCTTTTGCTCATGAGCATAGCTTTCTTAAGCTGTTTTCCCTCTTCGCTCAGGTAGTATGCATAGTTGTTAAGTGCCGCAGCATGATTTGGCTCAAGGCGGATTGTCTTCTGATAGTATTTGTAGGCCTCTTTTTTGTTGCCGGCCATGTAATATGTATCTCCAAGTATTGAGAGAGTTCTGACGGTAGTAGCGCTGTCTCCCTTAGCCAGAGGCAGAATACTCAGGAATGTATTTATTGCATTCTCTGTACGGTTGAGCTGAAGCTCTCCTATTCCCTTAAGCTGAATAAAATCGAGATCGCCGGGGAATTTTACCAGTGCAGAATCGCTTCTGGCAATAAGATTCTCCCATTGTTCCAGATAGTATGTCAATGACAGAAGCTGATGCATTGGCTCTCTGTCCAGCGGGTAGTTCTCTATGTTTTTCTCCAGAACTTTAAGACCTATATCTGCTCTCGATGTCTGAACCATAAAAACTGCAAAGCCATATGCAACAACACTATCCTGCGGGTGCGCCCCGTAAAGGTTCTGCATCATTGTATCTATCTGCGGATAGAATGTCTGGACAAACTTGGGATTGGCAAGAATCTCCTTCATGTAATCTGACTTGAGTCTTGGATTTACCTCTGAGTTTGCCATAAACGGGAACATATATCCAAAGTAGAGGTCAAACTGTCCCCTTATTCTGTATCCCTCTGCAATTCCAAATGTTGCAGGAATATACTTGGGATCCATTGAGAGAGCAGTTGTATAGTAATCCATTGCAAGAGTATCCTTCTGAATGCTGGCGTAATAATCTCCAAGCACAGTTGCTATTCTTGGAGAAGGCTGCTCTTTGGCAAACTCCCTGAGAAACTCAATTGCCTCAGGCAGTTTCTGCTGACCAATCATGATGTTGTATCTTGTAAGTCCAGTCGCCTCATTTTTCCCGCTCACCCTTTCGATGTCGTCAAGAATTGAAAGTGCTTTGGGATAGTCCTGCCTTCTGGTGTAGAGGTCAATCATATCAATGTAGAGGTCGCTTCTTGAGGGATTGGTACTGCGGATATCTTCATATACCTCAGTAGCCTTATCAAGCTGATTTGTTGCAGAGTAAATCCTTGCAAGCTGAATTTTATACCAGTAGTTGGAAGGGTCAAGTTTTACAGCCTCGGCAGTGCTCTTTTCTGCCCTCTTTAAATCTCCCTTCTTTATGTATATGCTTGACAGATAGTAGTGAGCAGCATCCATTGAAGGATATTTCTCAGATAAACCACGAAAAATCTTTTCAGCTGCATCAATATTGCCAAGGTTGAGCAGTCTGAGACCCTCTATATAGTTGAAATCCTTCTCCCTGGAGCCGTTCTGTGAGAAAGCAGGAGAAGAGAGAGCTGTCAATATAAACAGAAGAGCTGCCGCAACCGGCACTGTTCTGAAAAATGAGTTCAATTGTTTGCGCATCCTTTCGGTTTAAATGATTTACAAATTTAATCAAATAATCCCCTTTGCAAATATTAATCCAATGTGCAATTTTGAGTTGGAGATGCAGCAAAATGTCCTTATTTTGCATCTATAAAGAACAGCAATGGCTACCGGACAGAGAGAATATCCCACACAAGAGGCACTCATTGAGGGCTGCAAAAAGCGCGAACCGCTTGCCCAGCGCAGTCTTTATGATGCCTATGCGCCAAGGATGCTCACTCTTTGCGTGCGTTATGCAGGTGACAGAGAGAGGGCAAAGGATATGCTTCATGACGGTTTCATTACGATCTTTAACAAAATTGAAAGTTATACGGGCCTTGGTTCTTTTGAAGGCTGGATGCGCAGAATCTTTGTGAACACAGCTCTTATGTCCCTGCGGAAAGCAGATGTGCTGCGCAAAACAGGAGAGCTCGAAGATGCGAAGGGAGAACAGAGCCTTGAGCCTGATGCCCTGGCAAAAATTTCATCTAAGGAGCTTATGGAGCTGATAGCCTCCATGCCTGAGGGTTTCCGTGTAGTTTTTAATATGTTTGCAATTGAGGGGTATACCCACCAGGAGATTGCTCAGGAGTTAAATATTAGTGAAAGCAGTTCAAGGTCTCAGCTAAGCAGAGCGAGAGGCTGGCTGCAGGAGAGGATTACAAGATAATATGATGGAGAACGAATTTGATAAAAGGCTAAGGGAGATGATGGAGAGCTACGGCGAGACGCCGGAGGCCTCTTCTTGGGATAGCATTGCATCTGACCTGGCCGGTGGAAGAAGGAGATTGTGGATGAAAAGAAGTTTTGCAACCGTTGCTGCTGCAGCTGCTGTTGTTGCTCTCTTTTTCATTGCAGGCGGGGATGATATATTCAAAAAAGATAAACTGCTGCCGGAAATCACTGTTGTTCAGAGTCTGGATGAGACAAAGAACGACATAAAGAGTGAGCCTGTGACATCTGAAACTCATGAAACTCCTGAAAAGAAGGTTGTTACTGCTGTCAGGCTAGTTAAAAACAGAGCAGAAGAAAAGGCGGTAACTGCACTATCATCAAAAGAAGAGTCCGGAACACCGGAATATGTGGCTGAAGCCATGGAGGCGGCTGTTCCTGCAAAAGCAGTCACAGCTCCTGAACAGAAGAGAGAGGAAAGAGAGGAGGCAAAAGTATCGCAGACAGGAGAAAAGAGCATTGAAATGGTTGAATTTGAGGAATCGCTAAAGCACCGTCTCAGTAAAAGGGGAAAACCGGTACTTGCTTTCTCGGCAATGCTCTCACCTGCTGCATCAAATGAAAATATCAGCCTTCTGACCCTCTCTAATGCAGGGCACAGAGATCTACTCTCTACAATGGACAGGGAGCAGATTTCATATGAGAATGTCTCAGACACAAGATTCCTGCCTCCTGTAAGCATTGGTTTACAGCTTCTCTTTCCTGTAGACAGAATACTCTCTTTTGGCACAGGTATAAGTTATACAATGCTCTATTCTGTGACTGAAGAGCATAACCGTTTTGGTATGGATAAAACTGAGCAGACGCTCCACTATATTGGTGTTCCAATGTTCCTTCAGATTTATCTTTACAGAACACCTAAACTAAATCTCTACGCAAACACAGGTGTTACCCTTGAAAAGGGAGTTGCTGCAAGATTCAACAGAACAGGTGCTCTTCCTTCAGATGAAATCATGAAAATCGGGGGACTTCAGTGGTCAATCGGGTCTGGTCTGGGAGTTGAGTATATGGTTGGAAAACATACCGGACTCTATGCAGATCCTATGCTTACATACTATTTCAGAGGCAATCAGCCTGTAAGTATCCGCACAGCGCAGCCTTTGCAGTTTAAAATGGAAATTGGATTCAGGTATCGCTTTTAGTACATTTTATTGTACCTTTGAAAAAATTGTACTTCATTGCCTTCTACAGCCGTCGTAATACTGAACTGGAACGGGAAACACTACATTGAGCGTTTCCTTCCGCCACTTGTTGCCCTGACCAAAACTCCGGGTGCATTTATCGTAATTGCAGACAACGGATCTACAGACGGATCTGTTGAGTGGGTAAAGCATCACTATCCTGCAGTCAGACTCATTGAGCTGGATAAAAACTATGGTTTTACCGGCGGATATAACAGGGCTCTCTCTCAGATTGATTCAGATTACTTTGTTTTACTTAATTCAGATGTTGAGGTAACACCGGGATGGCTTGACAGGATGCTTGAGGGCTTTGAGGCCCATCCTCAGGCCGGGGTTGCAATGCCAAAAATTCTGTCTGCTTTTGAAAGAGACCACTTTGAGTACGCAGGTGCTGCCGGCGGGTATATAGATGTGCTCGGATACCCGTTTTGCAGGGGGAGAATACTATCTCATATTGAAAAGGACTGCGCTCAGTACAACAGAGATGTTCCGGTATTCTGGGCATCAGGTGCCGCAATGATGGTAAAGGCAGATTTGTACCATGAACTCGGGGGGCTGGATGACAGTTTCTTTGCTCATATGGAGGAGATAGATTTCTGCTGGAGAGCTCAGCTTGCAGGAAAAGAGGTGTGGGCATTTCCCGGCTCGGTTGTTTATCATGTAGGCGGAGGAACTCTTCCCAATAACTCTCCCAAAAAGCTCTATCTTAACTACCGGAATAACCTTCTGATGCTGTACAAGAATCTTTCCGGCGGGTGGCTTGTACCTGTTATGTTTGCAAGAATGATTATGGATGGCCTCTCTGCTGTAGTCTATCTTCTGCAGGGTAAACACGGATTCTTCAGGGCAGTTCTGAATGCCCACCGCGATTTCTATGAGATGCGCACAAAAACAGCCCGAACCAAAAGGGCAGAAAACGCAAATCCTAAAGGGGTGTATAAAGGTCTTATCGTTCTCTCATTTCTCTTACGTCTGGGCAGACCAAAGTTTGTAGATATTGCGCCGGACGTAAAAAGATAGAGGCTCAGGAGAGAATCTCAAGAGCCTTTTCAAGTTTGGTACCTCTGGAGCCTTTAATCAAAATAGTATTTCCCCTGAGCGGATTCTCCTCAAGAAACTCCTTAAGCCTTAATGAATCTTCAAAAAAGTTACCTTTGGTACTGTAATACTCATCTCCGGCTGCTGCACTTCTAAACTCACTTCCCACAAAAAAGTAATATCTGATATTGATTGTTCTGGCAATATCCAGAATCTCTTTGTGCTCTTTTTGTGAATCAGCACCAAGTTCCAGCATATCCCCCATAATAACCACCTTGTTGGCAGCCTCCATCTGCCGGAAATTCTCAAGTGCGG
>ERZ1645189.2-NODE-2-length-59585-cov-5.841592_pt1 | contig 59585 bp, 45 predicted proteins | sample MGYA00575350_ERZ1645189 | MGnify/ENA primary metagenome ERZ1645189 (study PRJEB40845, sample SAMN11283421) | freshwater sediment metagenome | isolation source: river sediment | host: Sediment | place: India: Jajmau, Kanpur | collected 2015-12-17 ...
ATTATTGGATTTAGATACAGAAGCAGCAAGTGACACGCTAAAACATATCTCCGATAAATACCCAATTGTAATTACCCGAGATGTAGAAACAGCAAAGAAATGGTTGAAAGAAAAGGCCAGAGGAACTGAACGTTATGGAATTGTTGTTTCTTCACAAGCATATCGTCTAAAACCAATGGCCATCGATGTGCGTGTTGAAACTGACCCGGTACATTGGTTTTTAGGAGAAAAAAACGATGTGCGCTCCTCTTATTATCTCGAAGATGTGGCGACAGAATTTCAAGTGCAAGGTCTCGAACTCGATTGGGCATGTGTAACCTGGGATGGTGATTTCAGATACTCAAATGATGAATGGAAAACATATTCTTTTGTAGGAAATAAATGGCAGAATATCAATAAAGAAGAACGAAAGCTTTATTTGAAAAACGCATACAGAGTTTTACTTACACGCGCACGACAAGGTATGGTAATTGTAGTTCCTGAGGGAAATGTAGAAGATCATACACGTCAGCCCGAATTCTATAACAGCACTTATGAGTATTTTAAAAGAATTGGAATAAAAGAAATTTAAAAATAACTAAATAGAAATTTGCATTCTTATCAGTGGGATATCACCCAACTGGCAGCCTATACGCATTATCGGGGTTCGGGTTTACCGTTTGCGGTAAGTATGGTGGAGTTGATGGCTGTAAAAATATTGTGACCCTGACGATTTTTACGACCCGTGATTAAGTCGTTTAAGTCGTTTATGTCCCCAAAAGAATAAAATAACAAACTCATAATACTATGGACAAACAATTTAGCGAAGATGGCTTCATTCCAAAGCACGGAGGTTATCAGAATTTGTTAACTTATCAGAAAGCTTACATTATATTATTGGGCACTATGTTTTTTTGCGAAAAATATATAAGTAAGTTTGACAGAACATATGACCAAATGGTGCAGGCTGCACGTTCAGGTGAACGAAATATACTGGAAGGAAGTGTTGCCTCAGGTACTTCGAAAGAAACAGAGATAAAACTGACAAATGTAGCACGGGCATCTTTGGATGAGCTTAAAAAGGATTATGAGGTGTTTTTAATCACCCGAAAACATGCAACCTGGGGTAAAGACCACCCTTATTATGCCGAACTATCGAAAAGGCACCGTGTAGTACCACAAACTTATGAAGTTTATAAAAAAGGAATCGAAAGTGATAACCCGGAAGTTGCAGCGAATGTACTTCTAAGTTTAATAAATGTAACAACATATTTGCTCACTCAACAACTGAAGCGGCTGGAAGCCGATTTTCTGAAAGAAGGAGGTTTGCGTGAACGTATGACAAAGGCAAGAATAGAAGTACGTAAAAAACAAAAATGAATACAAATCTCCTGATTTTGAGCAGTTTCCGGAATAAGTTGTGTTCGATGAAAGACACCAAGATATAAAGGATATGTGGAAAATCAGATAGGAGGAGTAAGAGGAGTGATAGCGGGGAAGCAGAAGTATTAAAAAAAGTTTCAGTACTTTTGTTTGCTGTAAGTTTTAAAAAACTGATGAATGTAAAAGTGAAATAAATAAAATATCGTTTTTATAACGCATGAACAATTTAGCATTTTTAGATACTGAAATTGATCCCAAAAGCGGACGCATACTCGATATCGGGTGTTTGAAAGGTGATGGGAGTCAGTTTCATCGTAATTCTATTGCTGAATTTATTCCATTTATCAGCGGTTCAACCTATGTCTGTGGTCATAATATCCTGCATCACGATATTAAATACATCGGACGCACGCTGTATGATGCAGGAGTTACGGCTGTGATCGATACCTTATTTTTATCTCCATTGTTGTTTCCTACCAAGCCCTATCATGCCCTGCTGAAAGACGAAAAGTTACAAACGGATGAAATTAATAATCCGCTGAATGATGCGATAAAAGCCAGGGATTTGTTTTACGACGAGATAGCTTCATTTAATCAGACCGACAGCGACTTGCAACACGTTTTTTACGCATTATTGCACGATAAGCGTGAATTCAAATCTTTTTTCAGATACATTTCATTTGTTCCCGGTGACAATTCTTCGGTGGAAGATATTATCAGCAGAAAATTCAAAAATGAAATATGCGCAAACGCATTGTTGCCGAAGCTGATAGCCGAAAATCCGGTAGAACTTGCCTATTGTTTATCGCTGATAAATTCATTTGTACAGCATAAAAATATTCACTCCATTACTCCGCCCTGGGTACTTAGAAATTATCCGGAAGTGGAACGCATCCTGTTTAAACTCCGGAACAATCCGTGTTTGACAGGCTGCGCCTATTGTAATAGAGTACTGGATATTCACAACGGATTGAAACGGTATTTTGGATTCGATTCATACCGTACCTACGGAGGCGAACACCTTCAGGAAAAAGCTGTAAAAGCAGCGGTTAACAACAAATCATTGCTTGCTGTATTCCCCACCGGAGGAGGTAAATCCATTACATTTCAGGTGCCAGCCCTGATGAGCGGTGATAATGTTAACGGACTGACCATTGTTATTTCTCCCTTGCAATCGCTGATGAAGGATCAGGTGGATAATCTTGAAAGAACAGGTATTACCCGGGCAGTAACAATTAATGGTTTGCTGGACCCGATAGAAAGAGCAAAATCTTTAAGAAGAGTAGAAGAAGGTTCAGCTTCTCTGCTCTACATTTCGCCCGAATCGCTGCGCTCAAAAACCATCGAGCGACTTATTCTCGGCAGGAAAATTGCCCGTTTTGTGATTGATGAAGCTCACTGTTTCTCGGCTTGGGGGCAGGATTTCAGAGTCGATTACCTGTATATCGGCGATTTTATTCGAAACATACAGGAGAAAAAACAACTTACGGATGGCATCCCGGTTTCCTGTTTTACGGCTACAGCCAAGCCAAAGGTAATAGCAGATATTCTCAACTATTTCAAAGAAAAACTATCTGTTGAGTTGGAACTTTTTACATCGAAAGTTTCGAGGACAAATCTTCGGTACAACGTGTATAAAGAGTCTGACGAAGAAGACAAATATCAAAAAGTCAGGGAGTTGATTGTCGAAAAGAATTGCCCGACAATCATATACGTTTCACGTACCCGAAAAACCTATTTGTTGGCCGAAAGGCTAACAAAAGATGGTTTCAACGCCAAACCCTATCATGGCAGAATGGATGCGAAAGAAAAAACAGTTAATCAGAATGAATTTATCGCCGGAACAGTCCGGATTATAGTAGCCACATCGGCATTTGGAATGGGCGTGGATAAAAAAGATGTCGGGATGGTTATTCACTACGAAATATCCGACTCCCTCGAAAATTATATACAGGAGGCCGGAAGAGCAGGCAGAGATGAAAATATGATGGCCGATTGTTATGTGCTTTTCAACGAAGAGGATCTGGGAAAACATTTTATTCTGTTGAATCAAACCAAACTTTCGATCAGGGAAATACAGCAGGTTTGGAAAGCAATAAAAGATATTACCAGATTTCGGTCAACAGTTTCAAATTCAGCTCTCGAGATTGCCCGCAAAGCAGGTTGGGACGATAATGTGCTCGAAATAGAAACAAGAGTAACGACGGCTATTGCAGCTCTCGAAGATGCCGGATATCTGAAACGCGGGCACAATATACCCCGGATTTTTGCTAACAGCATTCAGTGTAAGAATGCGCAGGAAGCCATAGATAAAATAAATGCATCTGAAAAATTTCAGGAAAAGCAGAAAATACAGGGAATACGTATCATAAAAAAATTACTGTCGGGCAGGAGCCGCAAGCAAGCAACGGATGAATTGCCCGAAGAAAGGGTGGATTACATAAGTGATTCATTGGGTATAGTGCGCGAAGAGGTGATCAACATCATCCTTCTGCTGCGTGAAGAAAAAATACTGGCTGATGCCAAAGACCTGAGTGCTTATATCCGTAAAGCAGAAAATAAAAACCGTTCGCTCAGTGTCGTTGAGAACTATAATAAGATTGAGAATTATCTCTGGCCATTGTTTCAGGAACAGGAAAAAACATTTAACCTGAAAGAACTGAATGAAGATGCCGAACAGCAGGGATGTGCAGAAGTAAGCAGCAATAAAATTAAAACGGTTATCAACTTCTGGTCTATAAAGAACTGGTTGAAGAGACAAAACCTTCAGTATTCAAAAAATCATTTTGCTGCACTGTATCTTCAACCCAAAGAAGTGCTGAAAGAAAGGCTTGAGAAACGTCATGAGTTAGCCCTGTTTGTTATCGAATATCTTTATGCCAAAATTAATCCGAATGACACGGATGAAAATAAAGATAAAGAGGAAATATTGGTTGAATTTTCTGTCCACGAACTGAAAGCAGCTTATGAAACAAGCATTAGTCTATTTAAAGTTGATGTTACGCTTGACGATATTGAAGATACCTTGTTTTATTTATCAAGAATCGACGCCATTAAAATTGAAGGCGGCTTTTTGGTTGTGTATAATAGTCTTTTTATAGAAAGGCTTGAACAGAATAATAAAAAACAATACACCAAAGACGATTATGAAAAGCTAAACCTGTTTTATGAAAATAAGGTTCAGCAAATTCATATTGTGGGCGAATATGCCCGAAAAATGATTAGCGATTACCGGGATGCCTTGCAGTTTGTGGAGGATTACTTTAAGCTGAACTACACCTCTTTTCTGAATAAATACTTCCCGGGTAGTAAAGCGGATGAACTCCGGCTGAGAATGACCCCGGCAAAATTCAAACAGTTGTTCGGCGAATTGTCACCCACTCAGCTGAAAATCATCAATGATAACGAATCAAAATACATTGTAGTGGCGGCTGGTCCGGGGAGCGGGAAAACACGTGTCTTGGTACATAAACTGGCTTCATTGCTGCTGATGGAAGATGTAAAACACGAACAGTTACTGATGCTGACATTCTCGCGTGCAGCTGTTACCGAATTTAAAAAGCGATTGTATAAACTCATTGGGAATGCAGCTTCTTTTGTTGACATAAAAACCTTCCATGCCTATTGTTTCGATCTCCTGGGAAAAGTAGGGAATTTGGAAAAATCGGATGAAATAATTAAGAATACTATTGAAAAAATTAAAAACGGGGATGTAGAAGTATGCCGGATAACAAAAACAGTGCTGGTTATTGATGAAGCGCAGGATATGAATGAGGATGAATTCAATCTGATAAAAACCCTGATGGAAGAAAATGAAGAAATGAGGGTAATAGCTGTTGGCGACGACGACCAGAATATTTTTGAGTTCCGGGGTGCCAGTTCAAAATATCTGGGTCAGTTTGTTAATTCTAAGAGTGCTGTAAAATACGAATTGCTTGAGAATTACCGCAGTAAAAGTAATCTGGTGGAATTTTCAAATCAATTTGCAAAGCGTATTCAGGACAGATTGAAGTTCACTCCGGTAATTGCAAAACAAAATGACAATGGAATAATAAAAATAGTACAATACCGAAGTAAAAACCTTTTTTCGCCCCTGGTAAATGATATTTTAGAAACAAACCTTACCGGAACAACCTGTGTGCTGACTAAAACAAACGATGAAGCCCTGCAAATAACAGGATTGTTGTTGAGAAATAAAATAAAAGCTAAATTAATACAATCAAATGAAGGTTTTGATTTATTCCATCTGGCTGAAATCAGACATTTTATTCACTTGCTGAATTTCAAAGATGACGTTTTCGTAATCAACGATGATACATGGGATAATGCAAAAAGAGAATTCCGTAATTTATATCAGCGAAGTAGCAATCTGGAGATATGTAACAACTTAATACGTAATTTTGAAATTACTAATCCGAAAATGAAATATAAATCAGATTTTGAAGTGTTTATAAGAGAATCGAAACTTGAGGATTTTTTTGACGATGCAGGCGAAACAATCGTAGTTTCAACCATACATAAAGCAAAAGGAAAAGAATTCGACAATGTTTTTCTGATGCTCGATAACTATGATTCTGCAACCGAATCAGGGAAAAGATCTTTGTACGTAGCCATGACCCGGGCAAAACAAAACCTTACTATTCATAGCAATACAAATCAATTTGAAGATATTCGTCGTGTTCATGATCTGCAAATACATTTCGATGAAAATGAATATGATGAGCCTAAGGAAATGACAATGAATTTGAATTATAAAGATGTGTGGCTCGATTATTTTATAAACAAACAATATGAGATATCCAAATTACTCAGTGGAGATGAACTGATTTATAATGGCATTGAATGCTTGAATAATAAACGAAAGTCCGTATTGAAATTCTCAAATCAGTTTAACAAACAAATGGAAGATCTTAATTCGTTGGGTTATACTGTTAAAGGTGTAAATGTTAATTTTATCGTATATTGGAAAAAGGAAGAAACCGACGAGGAAGTAAAAATTATTTTGCCGGTAATAAATTTTGAAAAACAATAAAACAACCAAAGCAACTTAAAATTTCCTTCTCCCCCCTCATTCCTCCCGTTTAATATCAGTAAGTCTGAACCTGTTTCGTGCGTAAAACGTTATGAAAGAAACATACACCGGCCGGGTTTCCGAATTCTGTTTGGTGGTGTATTCTGTCGTTTTATTACGATTGATTAACATCGACTTGTTAACAAATAGGGCACTGATCGTGTTTAATTCAACAGAGCATAATGCTGCAGCAAGCGTCAGTCGGCTGTTTCAGAAAAAGACAGGATGACCTCAATAAATACATAAAGAATATTCGTCCAAAAACACTTACATTACTACTGGCTTCAATAATCATCTTCGCGGGTTTGAGTTGTGATAACCATTCCGGGGAAATTTATGTCAGCGATGCAATGATAAACTACACCGATCCGGCAGTTGATGGTTGCGGGTGGACCATAACAATAAATGATGAAGATTTCCATCCTGTCAATCTGAAGGAAGAGTTCCGGGTTGATGGCACATCTGTTTCGGTTAAGTACAGGATATTATCTGCAACCTGGAAATGTCCGTCGTGGAGGAATTATCCAATGCGTCAGATTGAGATAAAAAGCATTGAAGCCATTGATAACTAATACCGGTTGCTCCCGCCGATGCGGAATTATTTATAATCCCAGCCAATTACGCCCGCTGCACGCTCTCAGTGTCAGCGCCCGGCAGCTGTGAAATTCTTTGACTCCGTTGGTTTTCCATTCAGGAAAAATTGTATCTTTGTTATTCTAAACAACTTGCGTGTGTCTCGGGCGTTGTTCCTCATTGAAAAAAAAATGGCTTTACTGTTTTTCATGTGAGAATATATGCAGGTTAACTTTTATCCCTGAAATAATAAAAATCAGACAATAAAGTTGTCTGATGCAAGCTGGGTTGGAAATTGCTTCTAATAATCCCTATACGAAGGTTTTTAAAGATAAAACGAAGGTAACTTAAATTTAATAACGCCAAAACAGGATAGTCTTTTGTTCTATCGTTTTTTTTTTGGAGAATTGAAACCCGGTAGTTGAAAATACTTTTACAGCAGACCAGAATTATTTTTTATATCTCTTTACCAGATTATTGTAATCGATATAATACAGTATTTTAAGCGAAATGCTGTTTGTCTGGTTGAGCCATGCTTTTCTGAAATTATTCAGATAATTATATTCAATCGCATTTTCGTTGGAGTAGGAGAGTGTTTTCCAGGCTAATGACATTTCGGAGCCGGGTGCAAATATCCACCTGATTATCATATCAATGGTAAATGCGTTGTAGTTTTGATTCAGGTTGTTGGTAAACGACGAAATTCCCGAAAGCGAACCGTTGGAATTCAACAAAAAATATTGATTATTTTCAACTCCCGACCAGTAATGACGGGCTCTTAAACTCAGGCTGGTTTTATTATTAATCACATACGAAGCGTTTAATGTATTGATACATGTAGTAACATTTCGCTTTGCAAAAATTATTGAATCCTGTCTTGAGTTCATTGCAGCAAATCCCTTTTGGTCAATCGATTTAGCAAATTCAGCGTCATAACTTAAACTGACATGTTGGCCAATGCGCCAATTCATTTCTGCTTCAATCTGATGCGTGTGTTCATTTGTCGAAGGTTGTTTTGAGTATTCGTAATTTGCTCCTACACTAAACAACTTTCTGTTGTCGGTAGATGCAGAAATTTCGACCTCGTAAAAGGCAGGTCTGAGATAATATTTACCCTGAACGCGTGGTTCATAATAGTCAAACTGACGGGAGTTAAATTTACCGTCCAGCCCGAAATGATAATTGTTTTTAAAAATGGAATTCAGCTCATATCCGATTGCATTATCAAAAAATCTGTTGGGTTTATATAGCCGGTTATAATTCCACCAGATATCTCCATTCATTTCTCTGAATATCCAGAATGGTTTTAGAATTTGAGAATAAATCCACGCTTCGGTCATATTTTGATTGTTATGTTGCAAGTATCCAAGGTCGTTGGGGTTATATTTATCCGAATATACACTCTGATTAATGCCCATGAAATACCTGCCTTTTTTCTTTTCAATACCCAGTTTTGCGTAGAACCCGTTATCTTTTACGCTGTCGCCACGTGAGCTGAATGCACCTTTGCCTGTCATTGCATAGGTTTTTGATTTTTCGTAAATCTGAAATTCAGTGCCTGTAACATTGGCATGAAAAGGATTATCGTACATCGATACATTGGTGTTTATCAGACTAACGTACGAACTGTTGGGTAACGATTTATCTATCACAGTCACATTGTAGTTTGTGAAAGGTTGAACCATTACTTTACGGGTTGTCCCGGCAGAAGTGTTTTTGAGAACAGCATACGAAGGTAAACTCATGGCATTGGCTACACCAATTCCCCAATCATTATTTGTTCTGCCCGAAACTTTAAAAGCATTAACCAATTGTGTTTCGCCCGGGTTATATTTTATTATTTCGTTTTCTTTGAGGTATTTTGAAGCCGAAAATTTCGGACTTGCACCTATTCTACGCGAATAGAATATATTCCCGCGTTGATACAGTTCGGTTCCTTCGGTAAAAAATTGTCTTTTTTCGTCGTAATAAATTTCAAAAGGTGTCAGATTCAGGTTTTTATCATCCGATTGTATTTGTCCGAAATCAGGTATTACCATCATGTCAAGCGTAAAGCTTTCGTTTATTCCATATTTCAGGTCCAGACCGCCTTTATAAAGAAACTGAGCAGTACCCGAATTACTTTCAGGTTCAAAATATGCAGCAACATACGGTGAAAGTGATAATCTTACTGGTGGTTTGATATCTTTTATTCCACTGAGTTCACCTTCCTGATTGATAAGTGAATTAATCTTTCGGTCGATAAAGTTCCACGAATTATTTGAGTTGAAACGTCTGAAATTTCTGAACATATTCAACCCCCAGTTATTTACCTGCTTGGCCGGAAAACGCAAAGCAGAGTAGGGAATACGCATTTCAACAATCCATCCTTTGTCGGTAATTCGGGTTTTACTTTCCCACACTGAATTCCAGCCCGGATCTTCCATATCGCCGTCATTTGTTTTGGTGGCTTTAATATCAACCTGAGTTCCCGATGGTGTAATAAAAAAACCATATGCCAGCTGTCCCTGATTGAACGGGTCGAAGTAAATTCCAAAATAATCGGACATTCCAATATTATCGCGTTGCGACAAAAAGTTAAAAATGCTGTCTTTTCTATCATAAAGCATAGCACCAACGTAAATGGAATTGTTATCATAAAAAAAATAAACTTCCGACTTCTCATAAGCCGGATTTCCATTTATGGGTTGAATCTGAATAAAATCAGTTGCAGGTTTTGCATTGCTGTAGCAATTTTCCGACAGACTGGCATCTATCGTTAGTGGCTCGGAAATGTGGAAAGCTTCTACAGTTTTTTTTGATTGTGAAAATAAAAATAAAGGAATCAATGAAAATATTATTAGAAAAATTGATTTCATTTTTCCGGAATTTTAATCAAGTTTTTACAAAAAAAAGCTAACATAAAAGGAAAGAGAATCAGCGTATAAAAGTAATCAAAAATCTTATTTAAATGCTTTTCTTAGTTATATTTTGTGGAATTCACTGCTAATTGATATGTTTTAAAATGGCTTAATTTATGCAAGTTAAAACTGACTAATCGTAGACAGGTTTGCTAACGGGTGCTGTTTGATTTTTTTTGTTTACTTATTGTTTCAATACAAAAAGTAAGTCGGGGTGTTCCTGGTAAAAAGGAATATCTTTCTGACTACCGTATACTATTGATTCGTATTCTTCTGATTTATAAACAAATATGAACTTGCAAAAGTTGAACATTCAATTGAATGTTGTGTTCCACGCGGAGTGTATCTGGTAAATGTCAGCAACAAAAACCTCAACAGCAACCTGAAGCTTTTGCTGAAGTAGTTGACGGGAAAAAAAGTTTTTTTTTGTTTCCCCTTGCTTCCGTACGTTTTTTTTATAGGTATAAAAAAACTGCACCCACCGGTCGGAGGGATTTTTTTATTTTGTGGGGACTCAGATGTATTCCGGATTTGAAAATTCTGAAAAAAAATAGAGTTTTTAGAACATTAAAACGTTTTCGGTGCAGTATCACAGTCGGTTTTCTGTTCACTAAATGAAAATAGTGAGAAATTTAAGTGATAAAAATCTGAACTTCGATAATATTTTTTTAAGTTTTTATTTGAAATTTAAATAAAAGAAGTATCTTTGTCACCGAAAGAAAAATGTATTATTCGTCTGTCTATTACCACTTCTAATTTCTTCGAATCAGAATTTGTTATACCCGCGTAATTTACACTTCTCTTTAATCAAACATTTATATTTTAATTTTTTTATTTTTATGAACATTTACGTAGGTAACTTAAGTTACAAAGTTAGAGAAAATGACCTCAAAGAGGTGATGGAAGAGTATGGTCAGGTTGATTCCTGCAAACTTATTACAGACCGCGACACCCGCAAATCGAAAGGTTTTGCGTTTGTTGAAATGGCTGACGACGAAGCAGCTAAAAAAGCAATTGCCGAACTGAACGGTGCTGAGCTCGATGGTCGTACTATGGTTGTAAAGGAAGCAACTCCAAGAAGCTAATTCTGGCCTCTTCAGCTATAAGAATAACTTCTGAAGTCGTAAGATTTCAGAAGTTATTTGTTTTTTAAAAAATGGTAACTCAATGACAACTGCGATATAAACAAACGATGCAGGCTGATGGAAGCATATTATTCAGGACTTTTTAAAAATGCGTCAGAGTGTATGCTGATTTCATGGTTATTTTTTATTATATTTGAAAACTATTTTAAAAAATAAATGTCCACCGAAACAGAAATACTCATTGACTCAGTCAAAAAGAACTCTGTCAGAGCTTTTGATGCACTTTATCGTCTCTACAGCGGAAAGCTATATCATTTTGTGATGAAGATATCGAACAGGGACAGTTATATTTCGGAGGAAATCGTACAACGTGTTTTCATAGGTAAATCCGGCCATAAATCCGAAACGTAAAATCTGGATGAATCTCCCTGGTGGTATCGGCAAAGGGAATGGTGGATACCCTTCGGCGTTATTCAACAACGATGTATATTCCATGTGGCAATACACACACCTCTTCGGCTCCTGGAATCATGGGTTTTTTCAGGCACCGGGCTCATGGGCAGATGCTGCACACAAACACGGTACGGATATTTTTAGCGGTATCAAGTTCTTCGAAAGCTGGACACCGGGAAGTGGCGATGCTACTTATGCAGCGCTGATTTCTGAGAAAGAGGGTGATAAATACAAATATGCAGAACCACTCATTAATATCCTGATGTACATGGGCTTGGACGGTATCAACTACAACTGGGAAGACAATAGCTACAGCAATGCAGATGTAATTGCTTTTCATAAAGAACTATATCGGATAGCTAAGGAAAAGGGATTCAATAATTTCCATATCGGAATCTACACTCAGATTTCAGGTCTGACTGACACAAACAAAGAATCACTTTACTATGGTCATGATCCGTCTGACAAAACTATGGACCTGATGTTGAACTATTCAGCCGGTAATTTTGCATGGTCCAGTACAGCTACTTCATTAGCTGCAGCTAAGAGTGTGAACCCGGACAATTTAAGTGTGTATCAGGGTGTTTGGATTGTTACTATGGATCGCTCCTGGACATCCATGAATACCGATGCCAGAAAAGAGATGAACCTTTGTCTCTGGGGAGAACACGGTCAGAGTCGTTTTATGAGCTACAACAACGGTACCGATGCATTCAATATTCAGGAAAATTACCAGAAATTACTGGAACGTGGTTTTTCAGGCGGAAATCGTAATCCGGCTAAACTGCCCACACTGGCTAACACCAATAATAATTGGGAATTGTCAGGAACAAAAGAACCGTTATCCAGTTTTGGTGGTTTGGCATATTTTGTAGCCGAACGACCCACTGTACAGGGAAAACTCCCGTTTTATACCAACTTCCAGCTCGGTAACGGCGAACGTTACAACTACAAGGGTAAAAAAACCTTTGGCAACTGGTATAATATGGGTGCTCAGGATTATCAGCCAACTTACCGCTGGCTGGTGTACGAAGCCAATACTAAAACTGTAAGCACAGCTATCCAGCCGGGCTATACACATCGTGATGCTTATACGGGTGGTTCTACCCTCGAACTGAAAGGTAATGCAACAACTACCGGAACAGACATCGTGCTTTACCGCACCGATCTGGAAATAAGTGCTGCCAATCCAAAAGTCACAGTAGCTGTGAAATCATACAAAGAAGGTACTAATCCTACCAATTTATTTGTAATTCTGAAAAAGAAAGACAATGATACCTGGACAGAAATACCGGTTGGCAATACCACCGATAAAACCTGGCAGGAAATGACTTTGCCGGTGACCGGATTTGCTACCGGTGACCACATCGAATACATCGGATTACGCGTGAAAGCTGCTTCAGCAGAAGACTATCAGATGTACGTAGGTAAACTCGCCCTCACTGATGACAGGGAAGTGAAAGAAGTTGCACCTGTTGAAGATCTGATAGTAGAAGTGAAAAGAGAAACTCAAAGCACAATGGCAGTAAAACTCAACTGGAAAATCAGCCCTCTTGCCGCTTCAAAGCGGGCCGAACAAACTGGCTTGCTTTACAACGACGAAGCTAACGTTGATCATTTTGAAATTATGTATAAGAATGGTGTAGATGGCAGAATATCTGAACTTGCACGTACTTCTACCTGGTCGGCTTTTGTAGGTGATATCATATTTAACGATACGCAAACGTTAGAAGATCCATACATCGGAGTTCGCTCTGCATCAGTCGATGGTAAAAACTACTCTCCGATAGTCTGGATTCAGGTTCCACGTGCCGCAGCGTCACAACTTCCTATTTTCGTCAACGATGGATATTGTGCTTCAGAAATGAATCCTGATGCCGAAGGAGCAGCCATTGCACGTGTACAGCGTTATCTGACAGAAGTGAAAACGACAGGACTGACCGAGAACCTCAATTATACAGCCAGTTCTCCGGTAGCCGATGGTACTCAATACAAGAATGCAACAGATTATTCATTTACTGCTGCTCAGGGTCAGACATTTGATTTCTTCTTCAAAGCGTATGACGCCAGTGATGGTTTGAAATGGTGCTTTGCAAAGGCATATATCGACTGGGATAAAAACGGAGACTTCGACGCCGTGAACGAAATTGTATTTGATTTAGGTACCAATAGGGCAGCAACTCCCGAATTTCAATCAACCGGAGTTACCAAATCTTTTACTGTACCGACCAATGCAAATACCGGACAAACCCGCATGCGCATCGTTTTCTCCGATGCATGGTTTACACACCCGGGTCCATGCGGACAGACTGCCAAAGGATTCAGCATTGATTTCAATGTAAATATCACAGGTACAAATCCTCCTGTAATTGCTGTTGACAAACACGATCAGGGCATAGCTGATGAACCGGATAAGGTTCGCGGTGATGGTACCAATGTTGAAAATCTGGTCGGAAATCCGGCAGAAGTATCCCGATTCTTCCCGAATCCGGTTGAAACATACATCAATTTCCGTAATACACAACAAGCCTGGATTTATACCATCGATGGTAAACTGGTATTTACACAAAAAGGAAACCTGGAAAATGTAAATGCTGAATCGCTTGAAAAGGGTATTTACGTGGTGAAAATGTTGAACAACGGAGTTGTACGCAGTTCAAAGATGCAGAAAAGATAACAGATTTTTTGATTATCTGTCAGATAGATAGCAGGAAAGGGCTTATAAATCATCTGAAATAAAAGTGAGCAGGAAGCAATTCCTGATCACTTTTTTGGTATCATATAATTAATTAAAACATTTAGTTACTTTAATTTGATTAATAAAGAAATTTAATTAACTTTGCCGTAATTATCTGAAATATTAACGTGTAAACTGGAAAATTTATGAAAAAAATCCTCACTGTTGCTTTTTTGCTTGTGTTTACAGTCTCAGCATGGCTCAATGCACAAAATACGATTTACATTTACGAACCGCAGGTTCCGGTTTTAATTGAACGCACGGATAATGTGCTCATGTACATACGCGTAACATCCAAAAGCGGAAGCGTACTTAATTCCATCGATTTACAGCTGGCAAATGATGTAAACCTCAAAAATATTAAGTCGCTGAAAGTTTTCTACTCCGGTACAGAAGCCGATCAGCGAAAAGAAGGCACATTCTATTCGCCGGTAGGATACATTGCAGGTACGGCCGGTGCAGGTCTTGCAGCCAATCCGTCCTATTCTGTCTTAAAATCAGAACAGAAAAATCCGAAACGTAATGTTCGCTTTACCGTTAATCAATCGTTGTTTCCGGGTATCAACTATTTCTGGATAAGCATACAAATGAAACCAAAAGCATCCTTGTATACTACCGTTTCATCCAGAATTACCAACATTAACCTCGACAGTCAGCCTGCTCAGTTCGACTACAAATCGTCCTCTCCCGTTCGCAGAATGGGCGTGGGTGTGCGTCACGGAGGCGACGATGGTTCAGCCGCATACCGCATCCCGGGACTTGCCACTTCCAACAAGGGCACTTTGCTTGGTGTTTACGATGTGCGTTACAATTCCAGTGTCGATCTGCAGGAGCACGTAGATATCGGACTCAGCAGAAGTACCAACGGTGGAAAAACCTGGGAAAAAATGCGCATTCCGATGACTTTCGGCGAATACAACGGGCTTCCGTCGGCTCAGAACGGGGTGGGAGATCCTGCCATTCTGGTAAACGAGAAAACCGGCACCATCTGGATTGTTGCAGCCTGGACTCACGGCATGGGAAACCGTCGGGCGTGGTTCAACTCACTTCCGGGAATGGAAATCACCGAAACCGCACAACTTGTGCTGACCCGAAGCGACGATGATGGTAAAACCTGGTCGGCCCCCATCAACATTACTCATCAGGTAAAAGACCCTTCGTGGAGATTTCTGCTGCAGGGACCCGGACGCGGAATCACCATGCACGACGGAACAATCGTTTTTGCTACTCAATTCATTGATCCTCAGGGATTGCCCCACGCCGGATTGATGTATAGCAAAGATAACGGTACCAACTGGACAATAAGCACACCGGCACGCAGCAATACCACCGAAGCTCAGGTGGCAGAGGTACAGCCCGGAATACTGATGTTGAACATGCGCGACAACAGGGGTGGAAGCCGTGCGGTAAGCATTACCCGCGATTTCGGGAAAACCTGGGAAGAACATCCTTCGAACCGCAGCGCACTGCAGGAACCGGTGTGTATGGCAAGTCTGCTTCAGGTACATGCCAAAGACAATGCCCTGGGAAAAGATATATTGCTTTTTTCCAATCCGAATACGGTAAAAGACAGAAAGGACATCACCATCAAAGCAAGTCTTGACGGAGGGAACACCTGGAAAGAGTCCAATCAGCTCCTGCTCGACGAGGAATATGGATGGGGCTATACCTGCCTCACCATGATTGACCGCGAAACTGTGGGAATACTCTACGAAAGCAGTGTGGCTCACATGACTTTTCAGGCTGTGAAACTCAAAGATATAATCAAGGATTGATAATTGAAAAAAAATGAAAACTAAGTTTTTGCTGCTGGTGACTATTTCTTTCTTTTTGTTTGGCTGTAAAGCAAAACAAAAAGACGAAATCCCGCAACTGACATGGTTGGAAGTGGAAAGTATTCCCAAATCATTCGGTGGCATTTCAAAAGGAGTTTCCGCCGCTTTTACAGGTATCCTGGATGGAAATCTGATAGTAGCCGGTGGCTGCAATTTCCCCGGTGTGCCGGCTTCCGAAGGCGGTAAGAAAGTGTATTACAGAGATATTCTGATGCTCGATGGAAGTGAATGGAAAAAAATCGGGGAGCTGCCCGAAGAAGTTGCTTACGGTGTATCTGTTGTGACGGATGATAAATTGATTTTTGTCGGCGGACAAAATGTGAAGCCCCTGAAATCGGTTTATGTGTTGAGTTTTGAAAACGATACATTACGTCTGGACACATTGCCATCGTTACCCGTGGGAATCGACAATGCTTCCGGTACTTTGCACAACAACAGGATTTATGTGGCAGGAGGCAATGTGGATGGAAATCCCTCATCGGATGTCTGGAGTTTCGATTTGTTAAATTCAAAACACTGGACGAAGGAGATGCCGTTGCCTGTAGAAGGTGGATTGGTGCAGCCGGTTCTTGTTTCTCAGTTGCATGAAAATTCTTCCGGCAAAAAAAAACTGAACGGAGCAAAACTCAAACTGTCTTCTTCAATGCAACAATTGTACCTGTTCGGAGGATTTACTCCGGCTTCGGGAAGTCGTCCTGCTATTGTAAACCAGGATGTTTGGGAAGGTTATTACGGACCAAAGGAAGGATGGGTAAAATCTGAAAAACCATTCCCATCCAATGTTGTACATAGTTCCTTAAGCGGTGGAGCAGGAGTCGCCATACAGGATAGCCTGATATTGCTGTTGGGTGGTGTGAACAGGCAGATTTTTGAAGATGCCCTTAACCGGAATTATTATTTGTCAACATCAAAAGACACCGATACCGACACCTTGACAAACCGACTGCGCACCGAAGCCGCTGAATACTTGCTTCATCCCGTCGAATGGTACAGGTTTAATGACGAAGTCTGGCTCTACAATGTGAACCGAAAAGAATGGAAATCGATTGGCAATTTCCCTCAGGCAGCATTGGCAGGTGCATCAGTAGCAAGCAACGGAAAAGAAATATACATTTTAAACGGCGAAATAAAACCGGGAATACGTACTCCGAAAATATGGAAAATCACCTTTTGAAAATTATCACGAATAATTGATGAAGAAATGCATTTTTTTTATAAACAATATACGTAAATTGCTTGTTAAAACTTTATTCTAATAATACTATCCTATGATTTATACCACCTTATCCGAAAGCAAACGCATCGAAAGTTTGCACCCTAAATTCAGGGAATTATTCGATTTTGTTAAAAACAACGACTTGTTGAATCGTGAAACCGGAAGAATAGAACTCGACGGAGATTTACTTTTTATAAACAACGTGAATCCGACCATGATGAACTCCGAAGAACAGGTACTGGAGGTTCACAGACAATACATTGACGTTCACTTCCCGCTCGACAGAGCTGAAATTATCGGTGTAAAACCACTTGCCGACTGTACTGCCCTGAAATCGTCGTATAACGAAAAAGACGATTATGCCTTATATTCTGACGCTCCAACCAACCTTGTGACGGTACAACCCGGAGAGTTTCTTATCGTCTATCCCGAAGATGCACATGCGCCGGTCATTGGAGATGGAAAATTAAGGAAATTGATAGCAAAGGTGAAACTGGATTAGGTATTTTGCCTTTCAGCATGTAATGTCAATGAAAGAAATCACAAACAAATTAATAATAAAACAGAAAACAAATTATGATTTTCGATTTAAGTTCAAAAATCACGCTTGAACGGATTCCGATCCGCTACTACCGCACAACCGATCCGGTTGAAGCCATCCGTCAGACCCGGTTCGAAAAACTCCGGACAGAAATTTATGAAACCGAAACAGAAGGCGCGGCAGTAGTAGCCCGGGAAATAGCTTCGCTTATCAGGTTGAAGGCTGAAAAAGGGCAGACCTGCGTACTGGCCATCCCCGGAGGCTACACGCCGATGAGTGTGTACAAGGAACTCGTAAGAATGCACCGCGAAGAAGAACTTTCGTTTCGTAATGTGTACATTTTTAATGTCAACGAGTTTTTCCCGGTTAACATCAAGCAGCATTCCAACGGAAGAATCCTGCGTGAATACCTGATCAGTAAGGTAGATTTGCCTGAAGGCCATTTCTTTACACCCGACGAATCGATTACACGCGAAAATGTGTATGAATTCTGTCAGAATTACGAAGCCAAAATTGAAGAACTGGGCGGGCTAGACTATATCATCGCTTCCATTGGCATGGTAGGAAACCTGGCTTACAACGAATCCGGATCGCAAACAGGCTCCACTACGCGCCTGATGCTGCTCGATGCCCAAAGCCGTACTGATCTGCAGCATTTCTACCTCTCCTCGGCGGATGTACCCGAAAGTGCCATTACGATGGGTATTGCCACATTCCTGGCAGCACGTAAGGCAGTACTGCTCGTATGGGGTGAAACAAAATCAAGCATTCTGAAAGACATCATCGAGGGCAAAGCCGATGATAAAGTGCCGGCTTCGTTCCTGCAATTGCACAAAAATGCGCATGCTGTAGTCGATCTCACTGCCGCACAACATCTCACCCGTATCAGTCATCCCTGGCTGGTGGGCTCGTGCGAATGGAGCGACATGCTCACCCGCCGCGCTATCGTGTGGCTCTGTCAGCAAACCGGAAAACCAATTCTTAAACTGACCAATAAAGACTACAACCAATACGGACTCAACGAATTGCTCGCCTTGTATGGTTCGGCTTATAATGTCAACATCAAAATTTTCAACGACCTGCAGCGTACCATTACCGGCTGGCCCGGCGGAAAACCCAATGCCGATGACAGCAACCGGCCGGAGCGCGCCAACCCTTATCCCAAACGGGTGATCATTTTCAGTCCGCATCCCGATGACGATGTGATTTCCATGGGAGGCACTTTCCAGCGTCTGGTTGAGCAGAATCACGACGTACACGTAGCGTATCAGACATCAGGCAACATTGCCGTAGGCGACGATGAAGCCATTCGTTATCTGGCGCTGATGGGCAATGTACTCGAACGTTTTGATCCCTCCGATAACATTTTGAAAGGAAAATATCAGGATATGTACCGTTTCCTCACTCAGGAAAAGAAAACAGGCGATGTTGACACCATCGACATACTGTATCTGAAAGGGAGAATACGCCGCGAAGAAGCCCGTGCAGCCTGCCGCTACAACGGAGTCCCGATGGATCGTGTACATCACCTCGATCTGCCGTTTTATGAAACCGGTAAAATAAAAAAAGGGGATATTTCTGAAAAGGATGTCAAAATAATTGTTGACCTGCTGCAATCGGTCAAACCTCACCAGATCTTCGTAGCCGGCGACCTGGCCGACCCGCACGGAACGCACAAAGTATGTCTGGATGCTGCGCTGGCAGCCATTCACGAACTGAAAGATGAAGCATGGATGGACGATTGCCGCGTGTGGATGTACCGGGGCGCCTGGGCAGAGTGGGAGATTGATCACATCGAAATGGCTGTTCCGATCAGTCCGGAAGAGTTGCGCCGCAAACGTAATTCCATTCTGAAACATCAATCCCAGATGGAAAGCGCTCCATTCCTCGGCAACGACGAACGGCTCTTCTGGCAGCGTGCCGAAGAACGCAACCAGGCTACAGCCAACATGTACAGCAAACTCGGACTGGCTTCTTACGAAGCTATTGAGGCATTTGTGGAATATAAGAAAATGTAAAATCCGGCTTTATCAGATAATGATTCAGAGAACGCTCATTTCAAACAGATTTGAGCGTTTTCTGTTTTTTTTGCTTTGTTTTAATTTTATTTAACACATACGATGCAGCGTTTTGAGGTAAAATTCCATCATATAATAAAAGGCAAAATTTAATCCATGGAAATTAAGATTAAAACTTCATTGTTTGTTGTGCTGATTGTTTCATTGTCATTAAGTAAAATGGGTTGCGAAAGCGAAAATGTGAATGACAGGGGTAAGCTGATGAAGAGTTGGACTCGATCTTACGAAGAAGAAACTGCTGGAATGATGATGTTTCGTCCTTCTGATTTTAAGGAATTTGCTCCGAGCCGGTACAGACAGGTTATTCAATTCGAGAATAATAACAAATGCGTTTATTCTGTCTTAGCTCCTAACGATGCGCATTTCATGGCGGCAGGGACGTGGTATTTTAATGAAACCGAAAAAAATATACAAATCAGAAACGCCGAAAATGAAATTCTGTATGATTATAAAGTTGTTATTTTAGAAAAAAATAAGTTAGTTGTTACTAATTGATTCCCCATAAATTTTGTTTTATAAGTTTGTTTTTAGTTTAAGTAAAAAGGCTCTGTTCGTGAGAACGGAGCCTTTTTGATTCGTTGTATTCCTGTACGTTTTGGCCGGAATTATCCGAAATCGTCGAATCGCAGATTTTCTCTCGGCACTCCCAGATCCCAAAGCATATTCTCCACTGCTTTAGCCATCGGACCGGGTCCGCACATGTAGTATTCGATATCTTCCGGGGCATCGTGTTTGCTCAGATAGGTATCATGAAGCACCTGATGAACAAATCCTGCGGTATATTTTACACCGGCGGCATCGGCAGCCGGATCGGGGCGGTCAAGCGCCAGGTGGAAAGTGAAATTCGGAAATTCTTTTTCGAGTTTCAGAAAATCTTCCATGTAGAAAACTTCGTTCAGGGCACGGGCGCCGTAGTAATAGGCTATTTTCCGGTCTTTAATTTTCAGCGTTTCAAGCAGATGAAGCAAATGAGAACGGAGAGGTGCCATACCAGCTCCACCACCGATGTAAATCATCTCGTTTTTGGTGTCGAGTACCGGATGGAATTCGCCGAAAGGACCGGAAACAAAGACTTTGTCGCCCGGTTTCAGATTAAATATGTAGGATGAAGCAATACCGGCAGGTACTTTAGCCCAGTTGTTGGCTGCCTTGTCCCAGGGTGGAGTGGCTATACGTACGTTTAGCATCACGATATCTCCTTCGGCAGGGTGGTTGGCCATGGAGTAGGCGCGCATGGTTTCGTCAGCATTGGATGCGGTCAAATCCCACATCTTATACTTATCCCACTCGGCTCGAAAACGTTCCTCAACGTCGAATTCGCTGTATTTTAGGTTGTATTTCGGAATATCTATTTGAATGTAACTTCCCGAAACGAAGTTCAAATGTTCGCCTGCAGGCAGTTTTACCTTAAATTCCTTGATAAATGTTGCCACATTATGGTTTGATATCACTTCGCATTCCCATTTCTTTATATCCAGGATAGACGGATTGACTTTGATAGAAAGGTCGTTTTTTACCTTCACCTGACAACCAAGCCGCCAGTTGTCCTTTATTTCCTTGCGTGAGAAATGGACAGCTTCAGTAGGCAATATCTCGCCTGCTCCTGATTCTACCTGACAGCGACACTCGGCACAGGTTGCACCGCCACCGCATGCCGAAGGCAGAAATATGTTGTTGACAGCCAGTGTGGTAAGTAAACTTCCACCTGCCTCGGTGGTTATTACTTTGTCATCGTTGATAGTGATTTTTACTTCACCGGACTGTACCAGGTAATTCTTGGCAATGATGAGAATTACGACCAAAAGCAGTATTACGATTAAAAAAACCGCCAAACTGGAAAAAACCGCAGTGGGATTAATAGCTAATATCATTGTTCTTGTATAAAATGTTTTAGTTTGATTTGGAAATGAGAAAACGAATACACGAATTAACTCAATATACTGATTAACTATATTTTCAATCCTGAGAATGCCAGAAAGGCAATGCCCATCAACGCCACTGTAATAAACGTGATGCCCAGTCCGCGCAGAGGTTTCGGCACGTTGGAATACTCCATCTTTTCGCGGATGGCAGCCAGTCCGACGATAGCCAGCAGCCAGCCCACACCCGAACCCAAAGCATAGGAAGTAGCTTCGCCAATATTGACAAAGGCACGTTGCTGCATGAAGAGCGATCCACCCATGATGGCACAGTTAACAGCAATAAGCGGCAGGAATATCCCGAGTGATGCGTGGAGCGAGGGAGTGAATTTCTCAACCACCATCTCTACCAGCTGTGTCATGGCTGCAATTACTGCTATGAACAAAATAAATGCAAGGTAACTCAAATCCAGCGAAGCCAGACCGGGACTCAGCCATTTCAACGCACCTTCTTTCAGCACGTAGTTTTCGAGCAGGTAGTTCACAGGCAGCGTAATACCCAGCACAAAGATTACTGCCAAGCCCAAACCCAACGAGGTTTTTACATTTCTGGAAACGGCCAGGTAAGAGCACATTCCCAAAAAGTAAGCGAAAATCATATTGTCAACAAAAATTGACTTTACGAATATGTTAGCTATATTTTCCATATTATTAATTGCCCCCTGAGCCCGTTCGGCTGAACTCACATAGTAGCCTGAATGGGGAATTTAAGAGCGTTGATTAGTTTTTTTAATGATTATAATATGATTTATATAAATTAAATTCAACTTAATGAATTGTTGAAAAAATCAAACTTCAGTTTTCAGACTGCATTTATAGAATTCCACCAAAACTCCCCTTTTGGGGTAAGAGAGCAGGTGTAGTTATTTATTTTTCCTGTAAATCCTTGTTAGCTGCCCGGTGTATCCAGATAAGACAAGCTACAAGAATCAGAGCCATCGGCGGCATCATCATCATGCCGTTGTTCACATATCCGGCATCATAGAATGACTGTGGAATGATTCTGTAGTTCAGCAGGGTGCCCGAACCCAGCAATTCGCGTACGAATGCCACTGCAGCCAGAATCCAGGCATAACCAATCCCGTTGCCTATTCCATCCAGGAATGATTCCCAGGGCTTGTTACCCATGGCAAATGCCTCCAGACGACCCATCAGAATACAGTTGGTGATAATCAAACCGATATAAACCGAAAGCTGAACGCTCACATCGTAGGCAAAAGCTTTAAGGAATTCGCTAACCACCGTAACCAGCGCAGCCACTACTACCAGCTGAACAATGATTCGGATTCGGTTTGGGATGGTATTACGTAATAACGAAATAATTACGTTCGAGAGAGCCACGATGATTGTTACAGAAAGTCCCATCACCAATGCCGGTTCCAGTTTGGCAGTTACGGCCAGGGCCGAACAGATACCCAGTACCTGTACCATGATGGGGTTGTTTTTGCTCAACGGTCCCAACAATACTTGTTTTGATTTTGCAGATAATAACTTACTCATTTTGCATTCCTCCATCAGTTACTTGTCCTAAAAAATTTTCGTACTGTCCAATGCTTTTCATCAGCATCACATCTACGCCATGGCTGGTAATGGTTCCTCCTGAAATGCCGTCCACGTAGTCTTTTCCTTCGGCCTGCTGACCCGGTTTAACCACGGCAATGGAAACAAATTTATTTTCGGCGTTTTTGATTTTTTTATTTATAAACTCATTCTGAAAATGTTTGGTGGCAATTTCAGCGCCCAGTCCCGGAGTTTCGCTTGCGTGCATGAAGTAGGATCCGAAAACCGTGTTTTTATCTTCGTTGAAGGAAATGTATCCCCAGATAGGGCCCCAAAGTCCGGCTCCGCGCAGTGAGAGTATGTATTTTGTCTGTCCTTCCACCGTGGCAAGATATACAGGAAGTTCTCTTTTTTCGAGCGGTTTGCTCATTTCTTTGGCAATATCAACGTTGAACGCTTTATCTCTGTCGTCAGAAATAACTTCACCCCGGTAGTTGATGATGATTGCTTTCGGGATGTACTGATTGTAAAGCGCTTCGGCATCCTGTCCGGCAGTGGAAATATTCAGCGAACTGAGTATCTGCTTTTTCTTGTCAAGTTCCACGTTAGCCGTTTGTTTCTCTTTCAAAATGCCGGATACTAATGCCAACAGCAAGGCTACAACTACTACCATGACGGCAGCATAGATAATTGTATAACTATTTTTATTTGTATTCATTTTTATCGTGTTTACTTGTTGGCAACTCTTTTCAGACGGCGTTTGATATTAGAATCAACCACATAGTAGTCAATCAGAGGTGCAAAAATGTTCATTAGCAGAATGGCGAGCATCATACCCTCGGCGTAACCCGGGTTGAGTACACGTATAACAATGGCCAGAGCGCCAATCAGAAAACCGTAAATCCATTTTCCGGTTTCGGTGCGCGATCCTGTTACCGGATCGGTAGCCATAAATACGGCTCCAAATGCAAAACCTCCTAAAGCCAGATGCCAGAACCACGGCAGGTTGGCAGCTGCAGTGTCAGGCCCGAACTGATTGAAAATCAGAGCCATCAAAGCTCCTCCTGTGAAAACAGAAAGCATTATTTTCCAGCTTGCAACGCGTGTAAGCAACAATATCAGAGCGCCAATGGCAATGGCAATAACAGAAGTTTCACCGATTGAGCCCGGAATCAGGCCTGTTACAGCATCCATCAGCGAGAAAGGATGACCGAACATATTGAGTACAGTAGTATCGGAAGTGGTGGCTGTAGCTATTTGTCCGAGAGGAGTAGCTCCGGAAAAACCATCAACAACAGAACCGCCGCCTAAACCGAACGTTTCTTTAGTTCGAATCCAAACCTTGTCGCCCGACATGGATTGCGGATAGGCAAAGAAAAGGAATGCGCGTGTAACTAATGCCACGTTGAAGATGTTCATGCCTGTACCACCAAATACTTCTTTGGCAAAAATCACTGCAAAAGCCGTGGCGATGGCAACCATCCAGAGAGGTGTATCTACCGGAACGATGAGCGGGATAAGCATCCCCGTAACCAGAAAACCTTCCTGAACTTCTTCCTTGCGGATTTGCGCCCCGGCAAATTCGATACTCAATCCTACACCATACGATACCACAACGATGGGAAGTACTGCCAAAAGTCCGTACACGAACAGGGTGAAAAATCCGGCGTCGGCCTGGCCTATGGCATTGAAATGCTGGTAGCCAACATTATACATGCCGAAAAGCAGAGCCGGAATCAGTGCAATGACCACCATAATCATGGTACGTTTACTGTCAACGGCGTCGTGAATATGGGCTCCCTGGCGTTTTGATGTGGTATTCGGGACAAATAAAAATGTTTCAAACGCGTCGAAAGTAGAGTGTAATTTCTCAAATTTTCCGCCGGGCAAGAAGTTTGGTTTTACTTTGTCAACTAATTTTCTTAATGAATTCATAATTTTAATCTGCCCCCTAACCCCCTATTGGGGGAATATCTTGAGGTTTATAAAAAAGTTAATCGATTTCTATATTTCGTAATATGATTATTTAATCTCTTTATCCCACATAAAATACCCCTTCAGGCTTCAACGTGTGCTGAGCCGAACGGGGTCAGGGGTCATTACTCTACTTCCTGTTTCAATACATCAAGCGCTTCGCGAACGATGGCCTGAAGTGGTAATTTGGAAGTATCAACAAATTCGCACAGTGCAAAATCTTCGGGAGCCACTTCATAGGCACCCAGATTTTCCATGCGGTCTATGTTTTTGGCAATCATAGCTTTGATAAGCTGTTCGGGCAGTATGTCCATCGGAAATACTTTGTCCCACTCGCCCGACATGATGATAGAGCGTGGTCCGCCCAGCAAACGGGCATCGTATTTGAACTTTTTACGCGGAAGCAGTTTGGTGAAAAACATGTTACTTGCACTGAATTTATCCAGTCGCGGCATAGCCCATCCAAAGAGTTCGTGTGTTTCACTTCCTTCTTCAATCACGCTTATTTGTGATGCGTAAGGGGTTAGAAATCCGTTTTCGCTTATTTGTGTACCGCTAAGCAGGTTACCGCTCACATATCGTAGCGAATAGCTGACTTTTTTCAGATTTCCTTTTACCAGGTCCGTTATGCAGTTTCCGGCGATGGTTTCAAAGTATTGCGGATTTTCAACCTCGGGTCCGGTCAGTGCAATGGTTTTGGTCATATCCACCACGCCTTTCGAAAACAGCCGCCCAACAATGGCAACATCCTGCGGATTGACCGTCCAGACGGTTTCGCCCTTGTTTATCGGGTTTACTTTGTTGATTTGAACACCGACATTTCCTGCCGGATGTACGCCCGTGAAGATGGTTGTTTCAACTCCTTTTACCGTTGCGAAAATGGAACTGGCCGATTTTATCCCGATATGAACTTTACCTGAAGTAAGTTTACCTAAAGCATCTACGCCGGCCTGAAAATCATTCATTTTTTCCTTCATCACAAACTCATAATCGGGTGCAAGCGGTGCGGAATCAAATCCGGAAATAAAAATGGCTTTTGGTGTACGGTCCGGATTGGCAATCGTGTCGTAGGGTCGTTGCCGGATCAGTGTCCACAAGCCCGACTCCAGCAAGAGTGATTTAACCTCTCCGGCAGTAAGTTCGCTGGTCTTTTTTACTCGGAACTGCAAAAATTCTTGCTGAACATTCACATCGATCACTATGCTCAACACTTTACGTCTTTCGCCACGCTTAATTTCACGTATGGTACCACTCACGGGCGATACGAATTTCATGTTTTCGTAATTCTTATTGTAAAAAAGCGGAGTGCCGGCTTTGATAGCCACTCCTTCTTTTACAGTAATTTTGGGTGTAATGCCGTGATAATGGTCAGGAATAATTTCGATTAGGCGTGAAGGTTGGATTTTTGATATTTTCTCAATGGCTTTGCCTTCGATTATAATATCCAGTCCTTTGTTTATTTTTATTGTATTTGCCATTAAAACAGTAGTTGAGTTAAATTTCACAAAAAAACGGTGCAAATATACCTTTTAATTTTCAATTAATAAAGAAATAATTCAGTAATTTGAGCTATAAAAACAAAATTTATTTAGAATAGTTCTAAAACTTTATTTTTTAACTCTAAAAAGTTATATTTGAAAATGATTATTTGTTTTATCACGAATGTTATTTTAAAAAATAATGTAACTTTGTAACAATAACATTTAATACTGAAATAGTATGGTACTGACAATTGTTTTAATAGTGGTTTTTTTGCTGGCTCTGTTTGTGATGTCGGCCTATAATCGTCTTGTGCGCCTGCGCAACACTCGTGAAAATGCATTTGCAGATATTGATGTGCAGTTGAAACAGCGTCATGATCTGATTCCGCAATTAGTGGAATCGGTAAAAGGGTATATGAAACACGAAAGCGATACGCTGATTAAAGTTACGGAAGCCCGTACAGCAGCAATGTCGGCTCAAAGCATTCCGGAAAAAATAGCTACTGAAAATCAGCTTTCATCTGCATTGAGTGGGTTGAAGGTTTCGCTTGAGGCGTATCCGGATTTGAAAGCAAGCGCCAATTTTCTGCAACTTCAGGAAGAAATGGCCGATATTGAGAATAAACTGGCATCCGTTCGCCGCTATTTCAACACCACTACCCGTGAATACAATAATGCTGTGGAAACTTTCCCGGCCAATTTGATTGCAGGTATGTTTAATTTTCGTCGTGAAACCATGTTTGACGTAGGTGACGAACGTTCCGACTTGAACAAAGCTCCACAGGTAAGTTTCTAATCAGGTGAGTTACGTTGGTTTACAGACACAAATCAGAAGAAACACTTTTCGTTCGGTTCTGATGTTAATTCTTTTTCCATGTGTGATTTTAATGCTCACATGGCTGGGGATTGTTGCGTTCAATACATTCGGTTACAACACCCACACATCCTACCCGGAATACAGCGTTCAAAGCGCTGAAACGGTTGGTTTTTTGGGAGTTGCACCCTGGGTTTTCGGAGTCTGTATGATCTGGTTTATCATCGCCTATTTCTCCCATACTTTTATAATCAATAAAGCCACGGGAGCCAGACCGCTGGAACGGATGGAAAATAAACGGGTGTACAACCTGGTGGAAAACCTCTGTATGGCAAGCGGTATGCAAATGCCGATAGTGAATGTGATTGAGGATGATTCGTTGAATGCTTTTGCAAGCGGGATAAACAAAAAAAATCAAACCGTAACTCTTTCACGCGGAATCATTAATACGCTGAATGATCGTGAACTGGAGGCTGTCATAGCACATGAACTTACTCACATCCGCAATCACGATGTGAAAGTCATGATGGTTGCCATTGTATTTGTCGGAATTTTCTCGTTTTTGACACAGTTCCTTTCGCGTGTATTAATTCAAAGACCCAGGGTGTCAGCCGGGAAAAACGATAAGGGCAGCGGAGCACTACTGATTGTGCTGATTTTAGTTCTGGCAGCTATCGGATATGCCATTACGATACTGATGAAACTGGCCATTTCCCGAAAAAGAGAATATATGGCTGATGCCGGTAGCGCCGAAATGACTAAAAATCCAGCAGGATTGGCATCTGCCTTGCGTAAAATCTCCAAAGACCCATTGATAGAAGCCGTAGAGCAAAACGATGTGGCTCAACTGTTTATCGAAAATCCGATGAAAAAAGGAGCTTCGTTTTTGAATGAATTGTTTGCTACCCATCCGCCCATAGAGAAACGGATTGCGTTTCTGGAACAGCTGTAAATTAGTTTTTCGTTTTCAGTTTGACAGCATTCAGACATTCAATATTTTATTATTAGAATGTTAAATGATGCTTATTAATATAAATCTGTAGTGTCTGCGTTATCTGTGTTCAACTTATTGAAATATTCCACCAATTCACCGAAACTATCAAATTTCACATCGTAATCATCCGTATTTCCAAAACCGTATGATACAAATCCAAACGGAATTCCGGCTTTGCGGGTTTCGCGACCGTCGCTGAGTGTGTCGCCGATATAAATGGTTGATTTCAGGTTGTTTCTTTCGATCAGCAGTTTTATGTTTTTGCTTTTCGGAAGGAAGTTCTGACCGTATTCCTGGTAATCGGTAAAGATTTCTTCGGTTCCGGTATATTTCATGAATTTCACCAGGCCACCTTCTTCGCAGTTACTGAGGAGAAAAAGTTTGTATTTTTCTTTCAGCTTTTCCAGTCCGGTAAGTACGTCGGGAAAAATGGTCGGTTGTAAATTTCCGGAAGCTACCAGTTCGTCATAAGCGTCAAAGACGGCATACATCAACTCGGTACGTTTTTGTTCGGTGCTTTCGGGTACGATGGCGTTCATCATCTGTCCTATTTCTTTTCCCATCTGTCCCAGCAAGTCAGCCCGCGTTACCCGTTCGCTGTGTCCGGTTTTTCCCAAACCATTGTTCCATGCTGTCACGTAGGAATTTACGTTGTCCCACAGTGTGCCGTCCATATCGAAAATTAAGCTGTCAAAGCCTTTATTCATAGTGCCTGATTTGCTGTGTTTTCTGATTTATACTTTTTATTGTCCTCTTTATCACAGTATTCATATACTTATCAGGTGCCTGCACCAGCAGCAAAGCAGCTGCAATCACCACCATGCCGAGAATGGTCGGCAAATCGGGGCTTTCACCTTTCACAAAAATCCAGCTCAGAATACTTCCTGTAACCGGAATGATGAATTTCCAAATGTTCAGTTCAGATACTTTTACACCGGGCCTGTTGAGCAATCCGTACCAAAGCGAGAATGCGGCTGCCGAGATAAATGCCAGCCAAAACAATGCACCGTAAAATTCGGCCGGAAACTGAAACGATTTTGGTTTCTCAACGATGAGTGAGGTAATCAGCAACATAATTCCACCCGAAAAATTGGCAAACGATGTGAGGGCATAAGGTGAAATATTGCTCTCTTTCTTCTTTACCACCATAATATTTGTGTAACTTCCTACAATGTTGCTCAGCAGAAGCAAGCCAATTCCCGGGTAGAACGACGGGTTACCAACCGATATTTTTCCTTTTGCCAGGCTGATAAATACAATTCCTGAAAAACCCAGCAAGATAGCTGACATTTTTCGCAGAGTCATTTTGTCGTTTTTCAGGGTCAGGTGTGCCATGATGGCCACAAAGAGCGGTCCGGCTCCTACGATGATGGATGAAGTGGCACCGGGCACTTTGTCGATGCCGAGAAAAAACAGTCCGTACTGCAGAAATGTCTGTACGAATGCAAACAGAAGCATGAATCGCCAGTGAGTTTTCACCGCCCGGAGCAAGTTAATTTTCCTGAAATACATCACCGGCAGCAACATCAATCCGGCTAATATAAACCGGACGCCCGAAAGGAAAATCGGTTCGGCATACTGAAGACCGATTTTGGCACCTGCAAATGCCGACCCCCATAGTAAACAAGCTATAATAGCTCTTATCCGCATAAAAAAAATGACTTTATAAAGAAAGACGAGCACTTGTCACCCGTCTTTCTCCTTGCTAAAAAAATTATCAAAAAAATAAATTTATCCTATCCGCAGCGGGAGTAAGCGCAGTTTTTACAGGTGAGGCATCCTTCCTGATAAACCAGTGTTTTTTGTCCGCAATGCGGGCAGGCTTGTTCCGAGATTTGTGTGCCATCCGGGATGTATTTTTTCAGGGCGCGTTCCACACCTACTTTCCAGGTATTGATGGATTCGCTGTCGAGCTGCAGGCCCGATACCAGTTTGATGACCTGATCGATGGGCATTCCGTAACGCAATACACCCGATATCAACTTGGCATAGTTCCAGAATTCCTTGTCGAATTTGTACGAAAGTCCTTCCACGGTGGTTTTGAAGCCCCGTTTGTTCACAAACTGGAAGTCGTAGCGGCTTTGTCCTTCATCGTTTTTTACCTTGATGATTTTTCCTTCAGTCACCGTTTTGGGCAGCATTATTCCGTCGTCATCATCGGCTATTCCGGTGAAAATCTCGTAAGGTCTTCCGTCTTTGAGCCCTACAAAGGCTATCCATTTGTCTTTATTGTTCTGGAAACGAACCACCTCGCAGTTCAATACTGCCGGACGTACCAGCGGTGTGGCAGAATCGTAGCAAATGCAATGTTCCTTATCGTCTTTCTTTTCGTCGTCGTTTTTCTTTTCTTCCACAGCTAAAAGTACTCCTGCCCTGGACCCGTCGCGATATACGGTAACTCCTTTACAGCCGGACTTCCAGGCTTCTTCGTAGAGTTGACCTACCAGTTCTTCCGATACGTCGTTGGGCAGATTGATGGTGACACTGATGGAGTGATCCACCCATTTCTGGATCCGACCCTGCATCTGAACTTTTTTCAGCCAGTCCACATCGTTGGAGGTTGCCTTGTAGTAGGGCGATCTGGCTACCAGCTGGTCTAATTCATCTTTGGAGTAATGTTTTGAAATCGAAATATTATTCGCTTCCATCCAGGTGATGAATTTATGGTGGAAAACCACGTATTCTTCCCAGGAATCGCCGTTTTCATCCACAAAATCGACCGTTACGTTTTTGTCGTTCGGATTCACTTTCCGGCGGCGTGTGTACACAGGCATAAATACGGGTTCGATTCCTGAAGTAGTTTGCGTCATGATGCTGGTAGTGCCGGTAGGGGCAATGGTGAGGCAGGCAATGTTTCGGCGACCATATTTTACCATATCGTTGTACAATTGTTCATCGGCTTCTTTCAAACGCAGGATATACGGATTGTTTTCTTCGCGTTTGGCATCATATACTGTAAATGCACCGCGTTCTTTTGCCATATTTATTGAAGAACGGTAAGCTGCAAGGGCAACGGTTTTATGTACCTTTTCGGAGAAATCGATTGCTTCGTCGGTTCCATAGCGAAGTCCCAGTGATGCCAGCATATCGCCTTCGGCAGTAGTGCCAACGCCTGTTCTGCGGCCTTGTGAAGTTTTTGCCTTAATTTTTTCCCAGAGTTGAAACTCGGTGTTCTTGATATCATCGTTTTCCGGATCCGACTGAATTTTTTCAAGAATCTTGTCAATTTTTTCCATTTCGAGATCGATGATGTCGTCCATTATGCGCTGAGCCAGTTGTACGTGTTTTTCGAACAGTTCGAAATCGAACGATGCTTCGGGGGTGAATGGATTTTTCACGTATGAATACATATTGATGGCCAGCAGGCGGCAGCTGTCGTAGGGACACAGGGGAATTTCGCCGCACGGATTGGTCGAAACAGTTCGGTAACCCAGGTCGGCGTAGCAATCGGGTACCGATTCGCGGGTAATCGTATCCCAGAAGAGTACGCCCGGTTCGGCCGATTTCCAGGCATTGTGAATGATTTTATTCCAGAGCGCTTCGGCATTGATGTCTTTTTTGAACCACGGATTGTTGCTGTAGATAGGATACTGCTGTGTGTAATTGTGCTTTTCGGTTACAGCTTTCATAAAATCATCGTCAATTTTCACCGATACGTTGGCACCCGTAACTTTTCCGGCTTCCAGTTTGGCGTCGATAAACGACTCCGAATCAGGATGTTTGATGGATACGGTAAGCATGAGAGCTCCGCGGCGCCCGTCCTGAGCCACTTCGCGGGTTGAGTTGGAGTAGCGTTCCATAAAAGGTACAATACCGGTGGATGTAAGTGCCGAGTTCTTTACCGGCGATCCTTTCGGGCGGATGTGTGACAGGTCGTGACCTACTCCGCCGCGTCTTTTCATCAGCTGAACCTGTTCTTCGTCAATTTTGATGATTGCGCCGTAGGAATCCGAATCGCCATCGAAACCAATGACAAAACAATTGGACAAGGATGCTACCTGGTATTCATTTCCGATACCGGTCATAGGGCTGCCCTGAGGCACGATGTACTTGAAGTCCCTGAGAAGTTCGAAAAGTTCTTCCTTCGAAAGTGGATTTGGATATTTTGATTCAATTCGGGCAATTTCTGAAGCAAGCCGGCGGTGCATATCGTCCGGTGTAAGCTCATAGATGTTGCCAAATGAATCTTTCAACGCATACTTGGTTGCCCATACTCTCGTAGCCAGGTCGTCGCCGCGAAAATATTTCAGCGTTTCGTTTTCCACTTCTTGTTGATTAAAAATCTTTTTTTCCACAATTTTTTTTGTTGTTTATGTTGTTTACAGATTAAATTCAGAGACTTATATAAAATTCAGAATTGAATTTTCAAGACTACAATGTTAGTGAAATATTTTGAATATAAGGCAAAATAATTACAAAAAGTTTTATTGCGATTATATAAAATTTTCCAAAATAAAAATTAAATAACAGTATATCAGTGATATATGTATTTGTTTTTAACAAAAAGTTTTCCAAAAATATTTTTTACGTTTTTAATACACTTTTTTTTCTTAAGTTTATGCATTGTTTTGTTTTATATCAATTTTCAGAAAAAATATTTCTACTTTTTCTTAAGTTCCTGAATTTGATTGAATTTAATCCCATGAATGGATAGCTCTTTTAATTTGTTTGTTTTACATGTCCACAGAAAATATTCAACTTTTGAAAAACAATCAAGAAAATAGATTTTTACATGACAGACTTTCAAAATTTTAGTAATTTTGCAACAAATATAAAATTGAAAATAAAATGGAAAAGATAAAAGTTGCCGTAATAGGCTATGGGAATATTGGTAAATCAGTGATAGAAGCCATCGAAGTTTCACCCGATTTTGAACTGGCTGGTGTGGTGCGCAGAAGTACGGTGCTGAATGTTAAGGAAGCAAAAGAACTGAACGGAATTCCGGTTGTTGACGATATTGATAAGCTGGGCGGTGTGAAAGTGGCTGTATTGTGTGCACCTACGCGCAGCATACCTGATATGGCAAAAAAAATGCTGGCTAAGGGTATCAATACGGTGGATAGTTATGATATTCACAGTAGTATCTGGGAGTTGAAGCAGGAGTTGGAGCCGGTAGCCAGGCATTACAATGCTGTATCGGTGATTTCGGCAGGCTGGGATCCGGGCAGCGATTCGGTAGTGCGGGCGTTGCTCCAGGCTGTTGCTCCCAAAGGGATTACGTATACCAATTTCGGACCAGGTATGAGCATGGGGCATTCTGTAGCCGTAAAAGCCATAAAGGGAGTGAAAAAAGGACTTTCGATGACCATTCCTCTCGGCACCGGTATTCACAGGCGTATGGTATATGTAGAAATTGAAGACGGAGTTGATTTCGAACTGGTGGTAAACGACATTAAAACGGATGCATATTTTGCTCACGACGAAACGCACGTATTTCAGGTAGATGACGTGGATAACCTGCAGGATATGGGTCACGGCGTGAATATGGTTCGCAAAGGTGTTTCGGGTAAAACGCAGAACCAGCTTTTCGAGTTCAACATGAAAATAAACAATCCGGCGCTCACTGCACAGGTGCTTGTGGCGTGTGCCCGTGCATCCCTGCGTTTGAATCCGGGAGCATACACCATGATCGAAATTCCGGTAGTTGATTTGCTGTATGGCAGCAGGGAAGATTTGATTAAAAAGCTTGTGTAATACAACCAAAATGTGTTTCAGGAATGAAATCATCATGTGTCAATTATTAAAGGTATGAAAACGAATTATGCAGATTTTATTTAAACATATATAAATGAATTAGTTACCAAAAATAAAACACAGCAAATGACAGATCAGGCATTATCCAAAAAACAATACCAGTATATATTGTTGATACTTATACTGGCTATTGGTTTTATTATCTTCCAGCAAATGCGTCCTTACATAGGCGGTTTTTTGGGAGCCAGCACGCTGTATGTGTTGCTGCGCGGACAGATGAAAGTGCTGACCGTGAAAAAGAAAATGTCGCGGGGATTAGCTGCAACATTGATTCTGCTCGAAGCACTGTTTATTTTCCTTATTCCGCTTACCGGAATCGGATTTTTGGCAGTCGATACTATTTCGGGAATTAAAATTGATCCTGATGCACTCAAAGAATCGGTAATTAATGTTATTGACGCCATTGAAAACCGTTTTAATATCAAACTGTTTACGCCTGAGAATATGTCGTTTATTCCAAAACTGGGCACTAATCTGGTTCAGGCGCTGGCAGCCAATTCGTATTCTTTTGTAATGAATACGGTGGTAATATTGTTTGTACTTTATTTCATGCTTTACGGTTCCGATGATTTTGAAGCCACCATACGCGAAATTCTGCCCTTTTCGCCCGAAAACAAGCAGTCTTTCGTTCGTGAAACAAAATCAATTATACAGGCTAATGCATTGGGAATACCTTTGCTGGCAATTATTCAGGGATTTTTTGCCTATCTGGGGTATTTAATTATCGGAGTGTCCAGTCCGGTTTTATACGCCGTGCTTACTGCATTTGCCACTATCATTCCGCTGGTGGGCACAGCGGTGGTGTATATTCCGCTGGCAATAGCCTTTGTCATACAGCACAGATACGGAGCTGCCATTGCTGTAGCACTGTATGGCATGATCGTAATCGGTACGGTTGATAATATATTTCGTCTGCTACTGCAGAAAAAACTGGCTGATATTCATCCGCTTATAACTATTTTTGGGGTAATTATCGGAATTCCGATGTTTGGATTCTGGGGTGTGATTTTCGGGCCTCTGCTGTTATCGGTATTTATTTTGTTTTTTAATATGTACAGACGCGATTTCATTCCCGGTTCGGCTGCCAGAATTAACATCACCTCGCCATTCAAAGCCAGGGATTATATGGAGATAAGGAATATAAAATTTCCGGCTACACTCTCGAAAAATCCAAAGAAAAAAAATGCTAAATCAGACTCAGCATCTGACACTAAAAGCGATTAGCATACAGAAAATATTGTTCTAAGAAAAAAAATCCGGTTGATAAACCGGATTTTTTTATATTATTTGATTTTATAATTGCATTCTGCTTTTCCCTTTGCGATGTTGGTAAGCTTGCTTTTGAGCAACTGACGCCGGAGGGGTTTGATACGGTCGGTAAACAAATGTCCTTCCAGGTGGTCGTATTCATGTTGCACAACCCGGGCTTTGAAGTCATCGAGTTCGAGAATGTGCTCGTTGAAGTCGATATCGAAGTAGCGGATCTTGATGTATTCCGGACGAACAACCGTTTCGCTTATTCCAGGTACGCTCAGACAGCCTTCGTCATAAGCTACTTCTTCTTCGCTTTCTTCGAGTATTTCGGGATTAATCATCGTAACTTTGAAGTCGCCCAAATCCGGATGTTCTTCTTTGAGCGGTGCCAGATCAACTACAAACAGCCGTATGGCCAATCCGATTTGTGGAGCGGCCAAACCTACACCTTCGGCGTGGACCATAGTCTCGTACATGTTATCTACCAGTTCTTTCAGGTTTGGATAATCGGCTGTTATCGGTTCAGTTACTTTTCGTAATATTGCGTTTCCGTAGGTGTATATGGGTAGAATCATTTTTAAAGTCAGAAATTAGAAGTCAGACATTAGAAATTAGAAATTAGAAATTAGAAGTAAGAAGCCTGTCTGCCTCTGGCAGATCAGAAGTCAGAAACTATTATTGCATTAATTTATGTATCGTTCAGGGTTTCCAGATAACTTTGTAAAATTATTGTTGCACTGATTTTGTCAACCAACGCTTTATCCTGACGTGCTTTTTTCTTTAGTCCTGCCTCCAGCATGGTTCTGTGAGCCAATACCGAAGTAAAACGCTCATCGACATATACAAGTTCGATGGCAGGGAATTTTTTTTGAAAATTAGCACCAAACGCTCTGATTTCCTGCATCGTTTGTGAATCGGCACCGTTCATTTGAGTGGGCAGTCCAAGTACCACCACATCCACCTGCTCACTTGCCACGTATTTTTCCAGATAAGGCATCAAATCTTTTGTCGGCACAGTTTCCAGTCCGTTGGCCATGATCCGGAGAGGATCGGTAACAGCCAAACCTGTACGTTTCGTGCCGAAGTCAATCGCTAAAATTCTACCCATCAGTCGTTGTATTTATCAACTGCAAAGGTACGAAAAAAGTACCAAATGAATAAATGGTATTTTTTTTTAGTGCTTTTATTGCGCTTAATTTCTGTCTGTTAATATTTTTCTGACCGTTTTTGCGGTTAGAGATACACTTTTCTTTTCAAAAAAACCGTATCTTTGTTTGAAATTTGAAAATCAACTTATCGTAACGTAAATAATTAATATATAAATAGTTAAAAGTATGCATACCTGGTTTCAGTGTAAAGTGAGATACGAAAGAAACGCCGATGATGGCAGTATTACAAAAGTAAATGAAGCGTATCTGATTGATGCTTTGTCGTTTACAGAAGCGGAAGAGAGAATCAACGAAGAGATGAAACCCTACATCAGCGGCGATTTTCTGGTGTCGGACATCAAACGTGCCAAAATCAACGAGCTGTTTGAGAACGAGCAAGGTGACCGCTGGTATCGGTGTAAGGTGAATTTTGTATCGCTGGATGAAGAAAAAGGGGTTGAGAAACGGGTTGCTACGACCATGTTTGCTCAGGCTGCTACGCTTAAAGAAGCTGTAGAGGTAGTGGAAAAAGGCATGAAAGGTACACTCGCCGATTACGAAATTGCATCGGTTGTCGAAACCAATATCATGGATGTGTTTAAGTATAAAGCTGATTAGAATTCAGAATTCAGAAGTCAGGCAGCTTCTGGCAGGTAAAAATTCTGTGTTGAGTTCTGAGTTCTGAGTTCTGAGTTTGGATGGTTGGAGTTTGGTGTTTTTTTTAAAATATTTAAGGCACAGGATTTTCGGATTAATAACCCGATAACCAACTAATTATCAGGTGAACGAAACATAAAAAACAGTTTATGAGCATTTTACAAAACCTGCAGGAAATACGTACTCATGTGCCGGAGCATGTGAAGCTCGTCTGTGTGTCCAAATTTCATCCAGAAAATGCTGTTATGGAAGCGTACAAGGCAGGAGAGCGGATTTTCGGCGAGAGCCGTGTACAGGAACTGATGGAAAAACAACCCAACCTGCCTGCAGATATTCAGTGGCATTTTATTGGTCATCTGCAGACCAACAAAATCAGATACGTCGTGCCGTTCGTTTCGCTTATTCATGGTGTGGACAGTTTCAAAGTGCTCAGAGAAATCAACAAACAGGCCGAAATTACCGGTAGGGTGGTGCATTGCCTGCTGCAGGTGCATATAGCCGATGAGGAGACCAAATTTGGCTTTACTGCCGGTGAATTGAAGGAGATGCTTGACAGTGACGAGTTCAGTAAGCTGAAAAATATTGAAATTGATGGATTGATGGGAATGGCTACTCTCACAAATGATACGTCAAAAATCCGGCACGAGTTCAGGAGTCTGAAAAATCTGAAAGATGAAATCAAACAGTTGTATTTTGCTCATAATGAATCGTTTAATGAGTTGTCTATGGGTATGTCCGACGACTACAAAATAGCCATTGAAGAAGGCAGTACGATGATTCGCATCGGAACTTCTATTTTTGGAACAAGAGAATATTAATTTCATGTTCCAGGTATCGGAATTTGATTTATTTATTTATTCTTTAATTTTTTCTCCTCTTCAGAACAATCAACGTAATTTCAGGCGGTACGCCTATCCGCATAGGCACTCCCACATAGCCTATTCCCCGATTTACATACAGATACTGATTGCCGTGCCGGTATAGTCCGTCCCATTCCGGATAAATAAGTGAAGCGGGTGAAATGTGTATTTTTCCTCGTGTGAGGCCTATTTGCCCCGCATGAGTGTGTCCGGAGAGCGAAAGAAAAATGTCGGGATGCAAACCGGCAACCCCGGCATTCCAGTGATTCGGATCGTGTGTAATCAGTATTTTTTTTCTTTCCCGTTTAGTGTGAGCCAGTGCTTTTTTCAGGTCCGAATAATCATCAAAATGACCCGAACCGAAATTCTCCACACCTGCCAGCGTGATGGTATCGCTTCCTTTTATCAGATCGGTATGCTCGTTGAGCAGGAGGCGGAATCCCAGATTTCGTATGTTTTGTTTGGTTAGCTCCAGGTTTTTTGATTTCTCCTCCGGTGAATCCCAGTTGGTGTAGTCGCCGTAATCATGATTGCCCAGCACTGCATACATGCCGTCTTTTGATTTCAGTTGTTTGAAATACGGTTCCCAGCCTTCCGTTTCCTGATGAAAATTGTTGATCATATCACCCGAAAAAATAATGATGTCCGGATTTGTCTTGTTAATCAGTTCGGTAACATATTCCATCACCTTATATTTCCGGTTCCAGTTTCCCAGGTGAAAATCTGAAAAAACAGCAATGCGATAACCATCGAATCCGACCGGTAAATCCTGCACTTCCACTACCTGTTCTTTCAGGTAAAAATTATCGCGGGTCACAATCACTCCGTAGGATATAACAGTTACAAAAAATGCACCCAATCCAAATCCTGCAATCCGGAGCACCTGGGTCCGCTTGTTGAACGTGCGGTTAAAGAGCCGGTTGAGGTAGTAGAAAATAATGTAAATGATTTTAGGAGCGTAAATAAGCGCTAAAGCAACAAAAATCCAGGATATGCGGCTCGTAAGCAGGTAATCGTCGCTGTTGCGCAGTCCGTAGCGGATGTAAAAGAAAGACAGAATGAAAAAAATACCCGGAACTAAAGCCATATATCTGAACCATCTGTAGAGCCGGTGTTTTTTCATTCTCAGAAAAAACCACAAATCGGGCAGAATAATCAGCACCGAAAAAGCAAGTATGGAAGAAAGATACATGGCCATAGCCGCAAAATTATCATTTATTTCGTGAGCAAAGATAGTGTTTTATCAAAAAATCGAAGCTTTTCTTCTGCACAAGTTGAATGAAATATATCAATCATTTTTCAGATAACAATTTTTTTGAGTGCTGCATCAGTCTCTCTTTCACTTTTTTAGCATTTTAATTGTAATTTTTACACCCTGTGCATGGTTATAACAAATATATTTTTTATAACTTTACGGAAATTTTTTTCAAAAAAAAACTATAAACCGAAAGCAAATAATCTACATGTTGAAACAAAAAACGTATTCAAATTTTCAGTTGATCGCCCTTGTTTTTTTGAGAGTTGTTACGGGCTGGTATTTTTTGTATGAAGGTTTGGCAAAATTACTCTCACCCGGTTGGACCTCTTATGGTTATCTGATGGATTCACAGGGCGTTTTTTCCGAATTTTTCAAATCGTTGGGACAGAATCAGACATTAATGCCCGTAGTGGATGCATTGAATGTTTACGGATTGATTCTCATCGGATTGCTGCTGATTTTAGGATTGTTTGAAAAAATCGGGTACATCGGAGCGCTGCTTCTGCTGGTCATGTATTACCTCTCACATCCGGCCTCGCTGAATGTTACCTATCTGTTACCCCCCGAAGGTTCGTATTTGTGGATTAATAAAAATATCGTGATGATGTTTGCCATCCTTGTTCTCATGGCTTTCCCATCAGCCCGGCGAATAGGAATAGACCGGTTTATTTTCAGAAACAAAAAAGCGTAATACATCCGAATATGTCAACAAAAGAAAATACAGGAAACGAAAATACAAAAAACACCGAAAATTCAGAAAATAGCTTTTCGAAAGGCAGACGCGAAGCACTCAAAACACTGGCAACCGTGCCGGTACTTGGCGCAATGGCTTACGGAGTGTATAAAAAATCCAAAAAAGAGCGCACCAACCGGCTTGCTGCCGATATGTTTCATTTCGGCGAAATGCCCGAACCGGCCATCGTGGCGGATGGTGAAATCATCAGAATAGGAGTGATAGGCGTCGGAATCAGAGGCATTGACCTTATGCAGGCAATCGGATTTGCCACACCCGAACATCTTGAAGATTTGAAAAAACAAGCGCAGAACAACTCCGGCGATACACGTTATAAGGATTTCATGGAGCAGGATGATTTACGGATTAAGATAACTGCCGTGTGCGATATTTTCGATACCTATGCCGAGCGAGCCATTACCGCCGGAGCCAACATACACCGCGAGGGACTGAACGGAAAATACGGTGAAAAACCGAAACGGTATTTGAATTACAAAGAACTGCTCGCCGCTCCCGATGTGGATGCGGTAATAATAGCCGCTCCCGACCACTGGCACGGAACAATGGCTATGGAAGCCATTCAGGCCGGTAAACACGTATATGTGGAGAAACCCATGACATGGACTGTACCCGAAACATATGCGCTTAGAGAAGTGGTGAGAAACAGCAAACTGACATTTCAGCTCGGACATCAGAACCGACAGATAGAAACCAACAAACGGGGTAAGGAAATCATCGGGAAAGGACTTCTCGGCCCCATTACCCTCATAGAAACCAGCACCAACCGCAACGACCCGAACGGAGCCTGGGTGTACCCCATTCATGCCGATGCAAACCCACGAACCATCGACTGGAAACAGTTTGAAGGCGAGCCGGCACGTGTGAGGGAATACATGGATTACATGACTTCCAACAACCTGGCAAAGTACGTGGGACCCGATGCCAGAGACAAATTCAGCCTGGAGCGCTTCTTCCGCTGGCGATGCTGGTGGGATTACAGCACAGGGCTGAGCGGCGACCTGCTCACACACGAATTTGATGCCATCAATCAGATGATGAACCTCGGCATTCCCGATTCTGCCACTTCATCGGGTGGAGTCTATTTTTTCAAAGACGGCAGAACGGTACCCGATGTGTTGCAGACTACTTTTGAATACAAAGAAAAAAATCTGGCGCTGCTTTATTCGGCTACGCTGGCCAATCAGTTCAATCGCCCGCGCAAATTCATGGGACACGATGCCACCATGGAAATAGGCAATTCAATCACCGTAACTGTTGATCCACAGTCGGAACAATACAAAGATCAGATTGAGAAGGGATTGATAAAACCCGGTAAACCATTCTACAGTTATACACCGGGTCAGAAAGACCTGGATGCCATATCATCAGCCACACAGCTTTACTTTGCCGAAAGAGGGTTGCTTTATTCGTATGTAAACGGAAAAAGATACAATACCACCTTCCTGCACCTGAAAGAATGGATTGATTGCATCCGGACGGGTAAAAAAACATCCTGTGGAATTGAAGAAGGATTCCAGGAAGCAATCACAGCCCACATGGGTACACGCGCGTACCTCGAAGGCAGAACCATGTACTGGGATGGTGATAAGGAAGAAATTGTAAGAGGGTGATAAGAAGATGGAAGTTCTGAATTCTGAATTCTGAGTTCTGAGTTCTGAGTATTGAGTTATGGTTTTATCTGTTTATTCGTCTGTGTTCTATCAGCGCAGCGGTCTAATAAAAAACACTATTAATCTTAAAAAATAAATGCCTATGTCAACAATGTCAAGAAGAAAATTCCTGAAAACCGGTGCCATTGCAGCAGCCGGTCTGACGGTAGTACCCTCGTCGGTACTTGGACAAAAATTCGGTAAAATATCTCCAAGCGACAAGCTGAATATTGCAGGAGTAGGAGTGGGAGGACGCGGTTTTGGCGTTTTGAAAGCTCTTGAGAGTCAAAACATTGTAGGGCTTTGTGATGTGGACTGGAAGTACAGCGACAAAGCCTTTAAGCATTTCCCGAATGCCAAAAAGTACTTCGATTACCGTAAAATGTACGAGGAAATCGGTAAAAGCATTGATGCAGTGGTAGTTGCTACCGCTGATCATACTCACGCAATAATAGCAGCCGATGCCATGACAATGGGAAAACACGTTTACTGCGAAAAACCATTGACTCACAGCGTGTACGAGTCCAGATTACTTACTAATCTGACCCGAAAACACAAAGTGGCCACCCAAATGGGCAATCAGGGCTCATCCGGACCCGGAGTACGTCAGGTAGTTGATTGGATCTGGGCCGGTGAAATAGGTGAAGTAAAAAAAGTGGAAGTTTTCACGGACCGGCCTATCTGGCCTCAGGGACTGAACGTACCGAAAGAAGTTCACAAAGTTCCCAAAACACTCAACTGGGATTTATTTCTCGGACCGGCACCTACACGTCCGTTCAATGAAATATATCATCCATGGAACTGGCGCGGCTGGTGGGATTTCGGTACAGGTGCGCTCGGCGATATGGCCTGCCACATGATGCATCCTATTTTCAAGGCATTGAAACTGGGATATCCAACCAAGGTACAAGGAAATTCCACTCTGCTGCTGACTGATTGTGCTCCTTCTGCACAGACCGTGAAATACACATTTCCGGCACGTGATAATATGCCAAAAGTGGCCATGCCCGAGGTGGAAGTGTACTGGTACGACGGCGGAATTCAACCGATGCGTCCGGCCGGTATGCCTGCCGGAAAAGATTTGAACGACGATGGCGGCGGCGTAATTTTCCACGGAACCAAAGATACATTGATTTGCGGTTGTTACGGTGTGAGACCCTGGCTGCTCTCGGGCAGAACTCCTGCTTCGCCAAAAACACAGCGCGAAGTGACTACATCACACGAAATGGACTGGGCACGCGCATGCAAAGAAGATGCCGACGACCGGACAGAAACCGCATCCAACTTTTACGAAGCAGGTCCTTTCAATGAAATGGTAGTAATGGGAGTGCTCGCAGTGAGATTGCAGTCGTTGAATCAGGAACTACACTGGGACGGTGAAAATATGCGTTTCACCAACATCCCCGCAGGTGCAACCATCAAAACTGTGATTGAAGATGGATTCAAAATTACCGACGGACACCCCACTTTCAACAAAACATGGACAGATCCGGTGGATGCTACCGCTTTTGCCGAAGGCCTGATCAAACATAATTACCGTGCAGGATGGAATCTTCCGGCAATGCCCTGATTCAATGTACTATTTAATGATTTACAATTTACCATTTTTTAAAAAAATATTGAATATGAAAAAACCAGTTTTTATTTTAAGTTTATTACTATTGACTGTGTCTTTTGTAGCTTGCGGAGGCAATACTAAAAAAACAGAAGCAAAAAGTGAAAACAGTGAAACCATGAATGCAGCAGTTCCTGAATATACCGTGGTTGACAAACCCCAGGTGGATTTGACAACCTTTACTACCGATAAAGATGGTTATATAGTCATTTTCAACGGGAAAGATTTTACCGGTTGGCGCGGGTATGGCAAAGATTCCGTTCCGGGAAAATGGACCATAGAAGATGGTGCCATCAAGTTCAATGGAACAGGAGGAGGCGAAGCGCAGGACCTGGAAGGCGGAGATATTATTTTCGGTCATAAATTCAAAAATTTCGAACTTACGCTGGAATGGAAAGTCTCCAAAGGCGGTAACTCAGGTATTTTTTACCTGGCTCAGGAAGTTTCCACAAAAGATAAAGACGGAAATGTGAAGATGGAACCGATTTATATTTCATCGCCCGAATATCAGGTGCTCGACAATGCTAACCATCCCGATGCCAAACTCGGCAAAGACAACAACCGCCAGTCAGCATCGCTCTACGATATGATTCCGGCAGTGCCTCAGAACCAAAAACCCTTTGGCGAATGGAATACAGCCAAAATTATGGTTTATAAAGGTACCGTGGTGCATGGTCAGAACGACGCAAATGTAGTGGAATATCACTTGTGGACTCCTCAGTGGACTGAAATGCTTCAGGCAAGTAAATTCAGCCAGGAAAAATGGCCGTTGGCTTATGAATTGCTCAACAACTGCGGCGGTGCCAACAGGGAAGGTTATATCGGACTTCAGGACCACGGTGATGATGTGTGGTACAGAAACATAAAAGTTAAAATTTTAGACTAATAAAAACGAATTTAAAGCGGCATTCCGGTAAAAAAGGAATGCCCTTTAATTTTTTTAAAAGCGATATTATGTTCAAAAAAATATTCATTACATTCATGGTTTTAAGCTTAGCTACAATCAGTTGCGACTCGCAAAAGAAGACTTCAGCCGTAAATACACCCCGAAAAAATGTGTACATTCAATTGTACTCTGTACGCGATGATATTCAGAAAGATTTCAAAGCAACTATTGCAGCAGTTGCTCAGGCGGGCTACACCGGCATTGAAGCAGCCGGCTATGACAATGGAAAATTCTACGGATTAACTCCGGCTGAGTTTAAGAATGCAATCAATGCCGCCGGTATGCAGGTGCTCTCATCCCACGCAGGAGCATCGCTGGCCGAAAATGTGAAGGAAACCAACTGGGATGAGGTATGGAAATGGTGGGACACTGCAATTGCGGCTCACAAAGCGGCCGGTATGAAATACATCGTAAAACCCTGGATGCCTGCTCCAAAGACCCTGGCCGACCTGAAAGCGTATTGCGATTATTACAACCAGGTGGGCGAAAAATGCAACGCAGCAGGACTCAGGTTTGGATATCACAACCACGATTTTGAATTTGCGAAGATAGAAGGTGAAACCATGTATGATTACATGCTGAAAAATACAGATCCCGCGAAAGTTTTCTTCCAGATGGATGTGTACTGGACAGTGATGGGCAAAAAAGGGCCGGTGGATTATTTTAACGAATATCCCGGACGCTTCGAAATACTTCACATCAAAGACAACAAGGAGCTCGGACAAAGCGGTATGGTGGGCTTTGATGCAATTTTCAACAACGCAGATAAAGCCGGTGCTAAATATATGGTGGTAGAGGTGGAAAAATACAACTTCGAACCGTTGAAAAGCATCAAAATGAGTTATGATTATTTGAACCGAAATGCTTTCTTCAAAAACGATTATTCGGTGAAATAATCCATTCACTCAATTTCTGACAGCTCTTCTTTATCAATTGCCACGACCTAAAATCGCGGCAATTGTTTTTTTAGAAAACAGTAGTGAAAGATAACCTCAAAAGACATATATTACACCTATTTAAATATATTTGTAAAAAAACGGTTCAAAAGTCCGAATAAAAACTTATTTGACTATATTTGCATTTAATATCCTTAAAACACGTAATTTGTGAGCCCTCAAACTGTTTTTATCATTATTCTTGTCATTTTAACAGCCGATTTCGTGTCGGAAAGAATATTGTCGGCTCTCAACGTGAAATCTTCTAAAAAACCCATTCCTGATCTGCTTTCAGGCATATATGACCAGGATAAATACCAAAAACAACAGTCATATTTCAGGGCGAATACCAGATTCGGCCTTCTTACATCAACGGTGAGTTTTTTGGTCATATTTTTAATGATTGTTTTCGGCGGATTCGGGTGGCTGGATGGCATAGTGCAGCGATGGACTGCCAATCCGATACTTGTTTCGCTGATTTTCTTCGGAATACTTTTTCTGGCTAACGACATCATTTCCACTCCGTTTGAGATTTACGATATATTCGTGATTGAGGAGCGTTTTGGATTTAATAAAACAACCCCCAAAACTTTCATTCTCGACAAACTGAAAGGGTATGCTCTGACAGCTGTTTTAGGTGGCGGAATCATTGCGCTTGTCATGTGGTTTTATCAACTGAATCCGCAATATTTCTGGCTGATAGCCTGGGCATGCGTCACTTCAGTCAGCTTATTTATCAGCCTGTTTTATTCCGAACTGATAGTGCCGCTTTTCAACAAACAAACTCCGCTCGAAGCGGGCGAACTGCGTGATGCTATTGAAAAATTTTCAAAGAAAGCTGGCTTCGAACTGAAAAATATCTTCGTCATTGACGGTTCGAAACGATCCACTAAGGCAAATGCCTATTTTACCGGTTTCTGGAAGAAAAAACGAATTGTGCTCTACGATACACTTATCAACGATCTGGATACCGCAGAGATAGTTGCTGTGCTGGCGCATGAGGCCGGTCACAGCAAATACAAACATACCCTCAGGAACATCCTGATAAATCTGCCATACACGTTGCTGGTGTTCTTTCTCCTCGGACTGATACTCCGCAGCGATGTCCTTGCACAGGCATTGGGCGGCAAAGAGGCTTCGTTTCATCTGAATATACTCGCTTTCGGCGTATTGTATTCACCCGTCTCCATGATGCTCGGACTGGCAATGAATGTGCTCTCGCGCAAACATGAATATCAGGCCGACGGATATGTTAAAGAGAATAAAATGGGCGAACAGCTGATTTCGGCATTAAAAAAGATTTCGTCCAAATCGCTTTCGAACCTCACTCCGCATCCGGCTTATGTGTTTGTGAACTATTCACACCCAACGCTGCTGCAACGGGTTGAAAAATTAACCAATTCACCTGTTAACCAATCTACTAATTAACCATTACAAATGATAGGACTCATGGGCGCCATGCCCGAAGAAATGAACAGGATAATAGGAGCCATCACTGAAAAAAGCATTACAGAACTTGGTAACCGGTTATATCACACCGGAAAACTATTCGGAAAAGAGGTGGTGGCGGTTTTCTCCCGATGGGGCAAAGTTGCTGCTGCCACTACGGCCACCAACCTGATTCTGGAATACAAGGTTGACCAGATAATTTTTACCGGTGTGGCAGGTGCCATTTCGGCCGAATTGAATATTGGCGATGTAGTCATTGCACAGCGGCTTTTTCAGCACGATATGGATGCACGTCCGCTGATGCGGCGATTTGAAATACCGCTGACCGGAAAAACCTCCTTTGAAATTCCGGATGAAAATACCCGGCAGATGGCGGATGCTGTTCATCATTTTTTGCTTAACAACAGGGAATTCCGGAAACGACTGGCTGAAAATGATATCAAAAATCCGAAAATGATGCTTGGAGATATAGCCAGCGGCGATTTGTTTGTTTCCGGAACGGAAATGAAAAACGAACTGATACGAAATTTGCCCTCTGTAGTTTGTGTGGAAATGGAGGGGGCAGCTGTGGCTCAGGTGTGTTACGATTTCGGTGTGCCACTTCAGGTAGTAAGAGTGATCTCGGATACAGCCGACGAGCAGGCACACACGAGTGCCATCGGTTTTGTTAATCAGCATGGTGGAGAGTATTCGCTGGCCATTCTCAGAGAATACTTCAAAAAAATGGATTGAATGTTTTTTATTCCTGATGTTCAACGAGTTAATGAAAAAGTATAATTGTCTGAATAATAATTAAATAACTTATCAAACAAATGGAAAACACATCATTTTACCTGGTTCCTCTGTCGTCATTGTTGGCATTGGGATTTGCTTTTTACTTCTTTCGCTCCATGATGAAGCACAGCGAAGGAACTGATACGATGAAAAGAATAGCTCAGTACGTACGTGAAGGAGCTATGTCCTACCTCAAGCAACAGTACAAAGTGGTTACTATTGTATTCATTGTACTGGCAATCATTTTCGGGGTGATGGCCTATTTCGGATTGCAAAATTCGTGGGTGCCTTTTGCCTTCCTCACCGGAGGATTTTTTTCAGGATTAGCCGGATTCTTCGGAATGAAAACCGCTACCTATGCTTCGGCACGCACGGCATTTGCAGCCTCGAAATCGCTCAACCACGGATTGCGGATTGCGTTTCGTTCGGGTGCAGTGATGGGATTAGTGGTGGTAGGACTTGCCTTGCTTGACATTTCGCTTTGGTTCGTCATTCTCAATTATTTTATTCCGGATGCCGATCCGGGTCACAAACTCATCATCATCACCACTACCATGCTTACGTTTGGTATGGGAGCATCCACACAGGCGCTCTTTGCACGCGTTGGCGGAGGCATTTACACCAAAGCAGCCGATGTGGGTGCCGACCTGGTGGGTAAAGTGGAAGCCGGAATACCCGAGGACGATCCGCGCAATCCGGCTACCATAGCCGATAATGTGGGAGATAATGTAGGCGATGTGGCCGGCATGGGTGCCGACCTGTATGAATCTTACTGTGGCTCGATACTCGCTACAGCTGCTCTGGGAGCTTCGGCATTTATGACACAGCCTGAAATGCAACTGAAAGCTGTATTTGCGCCCATGCTGATAGCGGCTGCTGGGGTGGTTTTGTCCATTCTGGGAATCTTTATTGTTCGTACAAAGGAAGATGCCGACATGAAAAAACTCATGGCTGCCCTCAACCGCGGTGTAAATACCAGTGCGCTACTCATTACCGGTGCTACATTCCTGATTCTTTACCTGCTTGATATCCCGAACTGGGTGGGATTGTCTTTCTCTGTCATTGCCGGACTTGTAGCCGGAATCATCATCGGACAATCAACCGAATATTATACTTCTCATTCTTTCAAACCTACTCAAAAAATAGCGGAAAGTTCAGGCACAGGTCCTGCTACGGTAATTATTTCGGGTATCGGTACCGGAATGCTTTCCACGGCAATTCCTGTTGTGACCATTGTAGCTGCTATTGTGATTTCGTTTCTGAGTGCCATCAACTTTGATACAGCCGGAATGCTTACAGCCGAAAATCTGAGTAAGGGATTGTATGGAATAGGTATAGCTGCAGTAGGGATGCTTTCCACGCTCGGAATTACCCTGGCTACCGACGCTTATGGTCCTATAGCCGACAATGCGGGCGGCAATGCGCAGATGAGCGAACTCGATCCCGAAGTGAGAAGAAGAACCGATGCGCTGGATGCGCTTGGAAATACCACTGCAGCTACCGGTAAAGGTTTCGCCATCGGCTCTGCTGCTCTTACCGCGCTTGCACTGCTTGCATCCTACATCGAAGAGGTGAAAATAGGTTTGGTGCGACTGGGCAGAACCACACTCCAACTGGCTAATGGTGATGTGATAGAAACCACCAAAGCATCTTTTGTTGATTTTATGAATTATTACGAAGTAAATCTGATGAATCCCAAAGTCCTCGCAGGAGCATTTCTCGGTTCGATGATGGCGTTTTTGTTCTGCGGTCTGACCATGAATGCCGTCGGGCGTGCTGCTCAGAAAATGGTGAATGAAGTTCGTCGTCAGTTCCGCGAAATAAAGGGAATTCTGGAAGGAAAAGAAACTCCTGATTATGCTCGTTGTGTGGAAATTTCCACCATAGGTGCTCAGCATGAAATGCTTATCCCATCGTTGCTTGCCATCGTTGCTCCCACGCTCACCGGTTTGCTCTTTGGAGTGGCAGGTGTAATGGGTTTGCTTGCCGGCGGGCTTGCTTCGGGGTTTGTGCTGGCTGTATTCATGGCTAACGCCGGAGGCGCCTGGGACAACGCCAAGAAATATGTGGAAGAAGGACATTACGGCGGCAAAGGTTCCGAAAATCACAAGGCTTGTGTGGTGGGCGATACCGTAGGTGATCCGTTTAAGGATACTTCGGGCCCTTCACTCAATATCCTCATTAAACTGATGAGCATGGTTTCCATCGTGATGGCAGGTTTGATTGTAAGCTGGAGCCTGCTCTGATGATATTAACGGAACTGTAATTTGTAAAAAAAGCGGACTCTTGATCCGCTTTTTTTATGCATTTTTTTTATTGATGCTCTTTCCGGAGCAGATCATTCACTGTTTTCACCGGATTGAATGTTTCGATGGGAACTTCCACAAAAACGGTGTTCCAGTCGCTCATGGCTCCATTCCAGAGTCCGGGCAGTTCAAGCGCCTTCAGTTCGCGGCCGCTTTTGGATTTAAGCGAAATAAATCCGGTGTTCTTGTCCACAAAATTCAGCAGGTTGAACTTTTCTCCCTTGTAATTTTTTATGCCGCACACCAGATCTACCGGATTAAAATGGGTAGAATTCAGCATTTTGGCTTTGTCTTCCGGATTATTCTGATCAATCTGCGAGCTTTCAAGAATTTGCGGCGACACTGTGCCATCCTGATTGACCGTGAGGAACGGACCGCCTCCGGGTTCACCCACGTTTTTCACCATGCCGCAAACACGAATCGGGCGATTCAGTTTATTGAAGAGGTATTGGCGTAGTTCATTCCCTTTCAGCGACCTGATGTCCGGATGGTGATTATTGAGTTTCGACTCGCAGAACTGGCTGATAACCGCCAGTTTAGCATCGGATATTCCTTCATTTTCAAGTTCATGGAGGTATGCAAACGTTTGTTTCTGCAGATGAACAAGGAGCCCGGCAATGAGTTTTTTGTAGGTTACAGTTGCTTCCTTCAGCGAATCAGGCACTACATTGTCAATATTCTTGATAAAAACCACATCTGCTTCCAGGTCGTTCAGGTTTTCGATTAATGCTCCGTGGCCACCCGGGCGGAATACCAGTTCGCCGCGGTCGCGGAAAGGCTGGTTGTCGCTGTCGGCTGCAATGGTGTCGGTGGATGGTTTTTGTTCTGAGAAGTTAACCTGATATTTCAATCCATACTGTTTTTCGTACTTCGGAAGGCTTTCAAGCAGGTGTTTTTCAAACAGCACTCTGTGCTCGGCCGAAACGGTGAAATGAATATTTACTTTTCCGTTTGATTTGGCGTACAGGGCACCTTCCACCAGATGTTCCTGCAGTGGAGTTCGTTTGTCATCGGGGTAAGAGTGAAATTTGAGTAATCCTTTTGGAAGTGATCCGTAACTCAGTCCGTTGCTGTTGAGCAGGTCCGAAACCACATCTTTGAATTGACCTGCTGCCATCAATTCTGGAATTGTTCTGCCTTCATTTTTTATGCAGGCTTCATTCAGGTCATCGTAAAAAGCAAAGTGACTTATTTCGTCGAAGAATTTTTTTTCAAAATCTGAAGAAGGAGTGTTTTCATCTTTTTCGAGAAATGAAAATAAGTCTTTGAACATGCGGCTTGCTGCGCCGGATGCGGGCACAAACTTGAGAACTACGGCGTCCGATTGCTGATATATTTCCCATTCGTTTAGCAATTTATGCTGATTTTCAGCGGGGATGACGGTGATGCCGTTGTTGATGGAAGCGGCGCTTCGGATTTCAAGAAAAGGAAAACCGTTAACAAAGCTTAGTAACTGATTTTCAATTTGTTGCTTCGTTATTCCTCTTTGTTTTAAGATGTATTCATCTGATGGTAGTAGCATAGTAGTAGATATTTATGAGTTAATGGTCAGTCATTCAGTTGCTTATCAAGCAGAATTGCTTCCTGTTTCCTTTTTTTCAAAATTTCATAATAATCCAGCAATTCGTAGATTTCATCGAGTGTGGTCGATGAAAATGCAATTATATTCGGAAAAGTTTCGACTGCTTTTGAGGCATAGTTCATCGCTTTGTCCAGATTTCCCATAATTTCATAGGCTATGGCAATGTTATTATACGCGTGAAATTTTGTTTTGTTGTTTTTTGTTGTTTCGGAGGCTTTCACCCACAAGTCGATGGCTGCCTGCCATTTTTTGTAGGTCAGCGAATCCATTGCCTGAACGAACAATTGTTTTTTTGGAGTGTAAAAATAACGGTCTTCTTTTTCCCAGCGCGGTATCATCCGGTCGGCAATGTTTGAGCCGGTGAGAATGCATGCATCAACCAGGGCATCGTAGCGATTGGGCAGTTTGTTGAATTGTGCATCCTCCCACGAAAATTCATCTGAGAATTCCTTGAAGACACTTAATGAATCTGTTGGGTAATGAATTGTCCATTTTGTGTTGATTTTTACGTCCAGCGCACTCTGAATGTTGCCTGAATTCATATAGGATTTATCTTCGGTTTGAATATGATCCAGTGAAATCAGTGCATCTGCATTGTACAATCCACACAGGAATCTTACGGTTTGTTTGTTGAGAGGAGCGAGGCGGTAATAGTTGTCGGTGGTGTTCATGTTTGTTTGTGACATGCTCACCGAATAGAAAAAATCTTTGGCTTCGAGGTTTTCACGTAAGCTGGCAGCACAAAAAAGAGCTGCGCTGTCAAATTTCAACGAAACATTGACGGGATTATTTCTGGTTGCTGACGATTTGATATCAGCATGACCCACATTGTATGGTTGCACGACCGAATTGTTGACAATAAGTACATTTTGAACTTCGGGATTAAAAGTTACTTCGGCAGGTCTGAGTACATCGAGCGTGGTAAACATACGCGGAGTGACGCATGAGCTTAAAATCAATATCAGAGATATGGGTAAAATGAATTTTAAAATCTTTGTTTTCATCGGTAAACAGATGTTAGAAATATACGTACAGACAAAGTTAAAAATTTATTGATAAATTATCATAAGCAAAGTGAATATTTTGGGGCAATTCTTTTTCTATCTCACTCTGAACAGGTAAATGGTGGCTTGCATGTGTAAAATAGGAGCTATCGGCATTTATTTTCCGGGCAATGCGGATAGCTTCATCTACCGATAGGTGTGAAAAGTGTTCTTCTTTGCGCAATGCATTGACTACGAGTATTTTCAGCCCCTTCAATTTCTCAAATTCAGTTTCGGGAATGGTTTTTACATCTGTGAGATACGCAATATCGCCAATCCGGAAACCTAAAATGGGCAGACGGGCATGCATTATGCGTACGGGAGTGATTTTTACTCCTTCCGCCTCGAATGTGCCTGTGTCAATTTCATACAGGTCCAGACTCGGTACGCCCGGATTTTTGTATTTGCCAAAGCAATAAGGCATATTACGCTGGATAGCGTTCAGTACCTTTCGTTCGGCGTAAATTTTCACTTCGCCCAGCGGACGCACATCATCGAGCCCGCCTACATGGTCGTAATGCTCGTGTGTGAGCAGGATGCCGTCGATGTGAAAAATTTTGTTGGTGATAAGCTGCTGACGCAGGTCGGGCCCGGCATCAATCAGAAAACGTTTTCCCTGAACGGTAATCAGTGCCGAACAGCGCAACCGTTTGTCTCTCGGATCGGTGGAGCAGCAGGTTTTGCAGTTGCATCCCAACTGAGGTACACCAGTTGAGGTTCCTGTACCCAGAAATGTGATATTGCTTTCGTAACCGGCTGCCGAAACAGCCTGTAATTTTTTATCCGGATTATTGTATTCTGTAAAATTATTCATGTTTTATCTTGAAACTGTTCCATTTCAATCATTTTTCGATTATCTATATTACACTTTCCTTATCCAATGAAGGGGAGTTGAATGCTGAATTTTCATCCGGATTCTCCACTCAGCAGGATACAGGTTGTTGCACCTGCTGCCGATATTCTTGACCCACCCGATCGGTACCGACTCATAAGTAAGCAGTACGTAGCCTTTCGCGGTTTCGGGCAGCGCAATGGCCTCTTTGCTCAGATACTGAATGGCAGTAGTTATATCTACTTCTGCGGTAATCATTTTTTTTATATCAATAGATTTTGACAATGCCAGGCTTGTATGCGGTATGAAGTCTTTGCCTTTCTGTTCTGCAAGTGTAATGCCGTAATGCATCGTTTTCAGATTATTTCTGAGCAAATCCACTTTTTCGGCGTGTTCTTTCGGAATGGCCGATATCAGGTTGTTTTCAAAAATCAATTCCCGGTTTTCGGAATCCAGTAACTGGTTTTTGAGCAAATGAAAGGAATGCTCCGCTTTTACGGGTGATTTGGCGGATTTCTTCCTGCCCGTGGGAGTGCGGGGAGCCGGTGAAGTTTTTCGAACGACTGAAATAAAAAATCCTTCACCGCGTGTTTTGTGTGGAAAAAACCGGCATCCTTTCTCTGTGGCCGTGATTTCCGGAAAATTTGAAATATCTGCATGCAGAACTTCTGCTCCCAGTTCGTCCTCCATCCATTTTACATTGTACTCATTTTCGGCTTCGTTGTACGTACAAGTGCTGTAAATCAATATACCGTCCGTTTTCAGCGTATCCCACACACCGATCAGAATATCTTTCTGACGGGCAGCACACACGACTACATTTTGCTCGCTCCATTCGTCGATGGCTCCTGCATCTTTACGAAACATCCCTTCGCCTGAGCAGGGAGCATCTACCACCACAACGTCAAAAAACGAAGGTAAACGCTTAAAATCTTCAGGCGCATTGTTGCACACCAGAAAATTATCATTTCCCCATTTAATCATGTTTTCCGAAAGTATAAAAGCGCGGCTTCTTACAATCTCGTTGCTTACCAGAAAACCTTTTTTATTCAGAAACCTGGAGATGAGTGTTGATTTTCCGCCCGGTGCAGCGCTCAGGTCGAGCACTGTGCTGCCGGGTGATGCAAATTGTTCGAGTACCTGCTGCAGAAACATCGAAGAAGCTTCCTGCACGTAGTATGCACCGGCATGAAATAGCGGATCGGCTGTAAACAAGGGTCTCTCGTCAAGGTAATATCCGGAGTCGCACCAGGCTACTTTGCAGGCTGAAGGTACGAGCTGCAATTTGTCGTTCACCCGCACACTCACGGGCGATGGTTCGTTGAGCGAATCTGCGAAAGACGTATATTTGTCTTTCAGCAGGCTTTTCATGGCAGCGGTAAATGGAGCGGGTAAATTCATATTTGAGTGCAAATATACTTATTTTCCGTTCGGATAAAGCGCTTGCAGCAAATTTTATTTGAATTCCTGCTTTCAAAATTCAATAAAATAAGCTAATATTGCAAACAAATTCAGACATTCAAATTAATTGAGAAATACTATGAGAATTCGATCCTTATTCATATTTCTGACTACCGGAATACTTGTTTTTTCTTCCTGCAGTAAAGAATACATCACGGATTACACCTCTTTAGTCGATCCGTTTATCGGCACCGGCGGTCACGGTCATACATTTCCGGGAGCCACTTATCCTTACGGAATGGTTCAGCTGAGTCCCGATACACGTATTTTTGAATGGGACGCCTGCTCCGGATATCACTTCACCGATACTACAATCAATGGATTTTCACATACACATCTTAGCGGAACAGGTATAGGTGACTATACCGATGTGCTTGTGATGCCTGTAGTAGGAGAGCCCGATATCCGCAAAGCAACTCCTGAAAGTCAGCAAACTTCTTTTGCATCGCCGTTCAGAAAAGAAACCGAAAAAGCTGTACCGGGATATTATACGGCAGAACTGGACCGCTACAAGGTGAAAGCCGAGTTAACAGCCACACAGCGTGCCGGATTTCATAAATACACATATCCACTGAGCGATAAAGCCGGATTGCTGATTGACCTGGATTATACCAATCAGAATCATCCTACCGACAGTGTAATTATCGAAATAGTCAGCGATACCGAAATTCGCGGACTGAAAAAAAGTCGGGGATGGGCTCGTCAGCAATGGATTTATTTCTACGCCGTCACTTCCAAACCGTTTACTTCTGCCACTTTTTACAAAAATGATTCGATAGTGCCTGACTCGATGCTGCTGAACGGAAAAAGCGGAAAAATTTTCCTGTCATTTAACACCAAAGACAGAGAAGAAGTAATGCTCAAAGTCGGAATTTCGGCAGTGGACATAGATGGCGCCAGGAAAAATCTGGAGCAGGAGATACCTGCTTGGGACTTTGAAGGTGTGAGAATCAATACAAGAAAAGTGTGGAATGACCTGTTGGCAAAAGTTGATGTGGAATCGAAAAATGAAACAGATAAACGAATATTTTATACAGCACTTTACCATACAGCCATTGCTCCGAATGTATTCTCCGATGTGGATGGCCGTTACCGTGGAATGGATAAGCAGATCCACCAGTCGGGGGAGAATGTGTACACCGTTTTTTCTACGTGGGATACCATGCGGGCACTTCATCCGCTGCTCACCATTATCAATCCGGAACTAAACCAGAATTTCATTCGCACCTTGCTTTCCAAATACAAAGAGGGCGGTATTCTGCCCATGTGGGAACTTGCAGCTAATTACACTGCAACCATGATAGGATACAATGCTGTGCCAATTATTGTGGATGCATACATGAAAGGCGACCGGAATTTTGATCTTGATCTGGCGTATGAAGCTGTCCTTAAATCTTCGGCATACGATACTACCGGCATTAAAGATACTCCTCTCTATATCAACGCTTTGCAGCCCATTTCTAAGAAATTTAAAAATGAAATAGGCTACATTCCCTTCGATAAAGAAATAGAAAGTGTGGCAAAAGGTCTGGAATATGCTTACGACGACTGGTGCATACTCCAGATGGCCCGGGACCGGAAAGATACAGCCAACATAACCAAATACGAAAAACTGGCAACGAACTACAGGAATTATTTTGATGCCGGCACCGGATTTATGCGCGGCAAGGACTCGAAAGGAAACTGGCGGACACCATTCAACCCCAGAAGCTCCGCTCACCGGGATGATGATTACTGCGAAGGAACTGCCTGGCAATGGCTTTGGTTCGTGCCGCATCAGGTGGATAGTTTGGTACAATTATTGGGTGGAAAAGAAAAATTCGTGGCCAAGCTGGACGGCTTGTTTACCGCCGACTCCAGGATAGAAGGCAACCAGACTTCGGTAGATATTTCAGGGCTTATAGGGCAGTATGCTCATGGCAACGAACCGAGTCATCATATTATTCATTTATACAACTATGTGGATATGCCTTATAAAACGCAGGAATTGATTGATACGGTGCTTTATTCGCAGTATTCCGACAAACCCGACGGACTTTCGGGCAACGAAGACTGCGGACAAATGTCGGCCTGGTATGTGCTCAACTCCATGGGATTCTATCAGCTATGCCCCGGAAATCCGACTTATTCCATCGGAAGGCCTGTTTTTGATAACGTAAGAATTACTTTGAATAACGGCAGGTATTTTGAAATAAAAACCTATAACAATTCAAGAAAAAATAAATACATCAAAAGCATAAAACTGAACAATAAGAAACTCGAAAAACCATTTTTTACCCACGCAGAGCTGATGGCGGGCGGTAAACTGGAAATTGTAATGACCGACAAAGCGAAAAAATAACCAACTGCAGATTTTTTTTGAAAAAAATAGAATGATGAGGAATTTAATTTTATTCCCGTTTTTGTTGTTAGCCGTGTTTCTTCGGGGGCAGGAGGTGTTCCAAACCCGTATTATACATGAAAATGTGAAAACACTGCAGGTGAAAGTGAACGATAATCCGTTGACTTTGCCTGTTATTACACTGAACGGGAATGATGTACTCGAAATAAGTTTTGACGAGATGTCGCATGAAAAACGTTCATTCTCGTACGAAATAAAACACTGCAATGCCGACTGGACAATCTCATCACTTTCCTCATCCGAATACTTGCAGGGATTCTCACGCGGATACATTGACGACTACGCTTTGTCTGTCAACACCACGTTTCTTTACACCAATTACAGGTTCATCCTGCCCAATAACGATGTATCTTTTGCCGTTTCGGGCAATTATCTGATCAATATTTACGAAGACAATCAAACGGATAATCCCGTGGCTCATGTCTGTTTTTCGGTAGTGGAGCCGCAGGTGGAAATAAGTGCTGCTGTGCGTGGAAATACCGATACCGAGTTAAATAAATCGATGCAGCAACTTGATTTTGATGTTGTTATGCGAAATTATAAAATTCAGGATGCTCAGACTGAATTGAAAGTAGTGGTAAGGCAAAATAACCGCACAGACAATCAGGTTACCGGTCTGAAACCTACTTTTTACTCAGCCGATAAACTCAGTTTCGTCAATAACCGTCAGCTTATTTTCGAAGGTGGAAATGAGTTTCATCGTTTCGACTTTTCATCCATCTACAATTACGATGAGCGCATTGCTCAAATAAAATTTGACAGACCGTATTATCAGGTTTATCTGACCGAAAACAGCATTCAGGCAGACGATGCCTATATGCAGGATTTTGATGTGAACGGACGATTCGTGGTCAACTATCAAAACGCGATAGAAAGCCCGGACGTGGAAGCCGATTATATGTTTGTGAATTTTTATCTGCCCGTAAACCGTCCGTTTATTCAGGGAAATATCTTTCTGGGTGGAAACTGGAACTACAACCGGTTGAACGCACTCTCCCGAATGGATTACGACCCCTCCAATGGCTTGTATTACAAAACGTTGCTTCTCAAACAGGGCGGATACAACTATCAGTATTTGTTTCTTCGTGAAGGTGAGACCAGGGCCAGTACGAAACCTGTAGACGGCAGTCACTGGCAAACCCAGAACGAATATGCCATCTACATCTATCACCGGCCGTGGGGTGGGAGATATGACAAACTGGTGGGTGTAAAGATTCTTTAGTGTCGTGTTCTGTGTTCTGTGTTCCGTGTTCTGTGTTCTGTGTTCTGTGTTCATTTGCTTAATTACCAATAACTCAATAACTTTATATGATTGTTTATAAATTCGGAGGAGCGTCAGTAAAGTCGTCTGACGGTATAAAAAACATTGTACAAATTGTATCGTCGGTACAGGACGACCTGTTTATCGTGGTTTCGGCTATGGGAAAAACAACCAACGCTATGGAAGTAGTGCTTGATTTTTTTATGAAAGCCGAAAGGGAAGCAGCACTCGTAAAACTGACCGAAGTGGAATCGTATCATCAGCAGATTATTTCGGAATTGTTTGATGATAAAACCGTAGGTGAAAAGGCTGTAGAACCGCTTTTTGACCAACTGAAGCATTTCCTGAACGAAGCTGTGGGAAATGATTACGACCGCTGGTATGATCAGCTTGTTTCATACGGCGAGGTGATTTCTACGGCCATTGTTTCCGCTTTTCTGCAGGAATCGGGTGTTGAAAACAAATGGCTGGACATGCGTGAGCTACTGGTGACCGACAGTAATTTCCGCGAAGCGAATGTAAACTACCTGGAATCTGAAAAGAGACTGAAAGCAGCTGTGGATTTCAGCAAACACAAAGTGTATATCGGTCAGGGATTTATAGGTACCACTATGAAAGGACTGCCTACCACACTCGGTCGTGAAGGTTCGGATTATACGGCTGCTGTTGTGGGCAATCTGCTGGATGCTTCGGGAGTAACCATCTGGAAAGATGTGCCCGGAATTCTGAATGCCGATCCGCGAATTTTCCCGGGTACGGTGCTCATTCCCGAACTTTCATACCTGGATGCCGTGGAGCTGGCATACAGCGGCGCTCAGATCATTCACCCGAAAACCATAAAACCACTCGAAAACAAGCAGATTCCGCTTTTTGTACGTCCGTTTGGAAGTCCGCATGAAGCCGGATCGGTTATCAAATCAACTCCCAGGCAAATAGACGTTCCGATTCTTATTCTGAAGAAAAATCAGGTGTTAATCACGCTTCGTCCGCTCGATTTCTCGTTCGTGCTCGAAGAGAGTCTGACCTGGATTTTCACTGTGGTGGAAAAACACCGGCTCAAAGTGGCGCTGATACAGAGCTCAGCTGTCAGCATATCCATTTGTGTGGACAACA
>ERZ1645189.3-NODE-3-length-56350-cov-4.866116_pt1 | contig 56350 bp, 32 predicted proteins | sample MGYA00575350_ERZ1645189 | MGnify/ENA primary metagenome ERZ1645189 (study PRJEB40845, sample SAMN11283421) | freshwater sediment metagenome | isolation source: river sediment | host: Sediment | place: India: Jajmau, Kanpur | collected 2015-12-17 ...
AGGATTGATTATTATTTTATCAAAGCTAAACACCTTATCAATAGTCCTAATGTTTCAATGTTGAAAGTAGTTGCCCTGGATTCACTATTAAGTCATAGTGAATCCAGGGAAAACTCTTTTTACGAATGAATTTATTTTTATTTGAAAAACAGAAATTATTTTCGTTTACCTGCTTCAATTACAGCATGAAATGCCGGTTTGGGTTGCAACTCTCCATCAAACAACAGTGCATCCTGTCCACGACGCCACGAACGGGTATCGCTTACTCCCCATAACGTTACGCGGTCAATCACGTCTGAATGACGCATAAAAATCTCAAACAACTTTTTGTAAACTTCAGCCTGTTTCAGGTAGTTTTCAGCCGGGATTTCTCTTCTGCCTGTATTTACGTCGAAGGCGCCACTGTTGTTACCTGTTGCTGTAACATCAAGCTCGGTAATCGCAACCCTCAATCCAAGGGATGCGTAATTCTCTATGGCTTTTTCAACATCTTCCAGGTTTGTGTCCAGGTGCCAGTGTCCCTGAATACCCACGCCGGTAATTGGAGCACCTTCTGCAATAAGACGTTTGAGAAGTAACATCGAACTGGCGTGTTTGCCTTTGTTTTCTACTGCGCCCTGCTCAATATTGTAATCGTTGTAATATAATTCTGCATCAGGATCTGCCTCGCGTGCCCATTTGAAAGCCAGGGTCAGCACATCGGGTCCAACAACCTTGTACCAGCTGAAATTACGCAAATTTTCAGTTGTACCATCGCCTCCGTCTTCTATCGATTCATTAGCCACATCCCATCCGATTACGCGGCCTTTATAACGTCCGGCTACCGTCATAATGTGGTTTTTTAAACGTTCCAAAGCAACGTCACGACATGCCAGAGGTCCGTTGACACTTCGCAACCACATTTCAGCCATGCTGGGGCGGGGAGCATTGGGATCCCGTGGAGCTCTGGGCTGATTCGGCTGAAAAGCAGGCCTTGGTCTCGGCGTTTCTTCCAGTTCAGGATTGGCCTGAAAAAACCAGGGTGCCGTTTGAGCATGCCACAGCAACGTGTGTCCCCAAACCTTCAAACCATTTTTCGTGGACCAGTCAACCAAAGAATCAGCAATTCCAAAGTTGTATTTATCCATTGAAGGATGGAGCGACTGCGGTTTCATGGAGTTTTCAGGAGTGATAGCGTTGTAATGCATCTTGATATTTGCCAATTCAGCATCAGAGAATCCCCTCAAATCACTTGCAGTTCCAATCAGGAATTTTCCTGTATAAGCATCTTTCAACGCTTTTAATTTTGTTACTTTGATATTGTTCTGCCCATTTACACTTACAGACAGAAACAACAGCAGAATAATGCCTGTAATAAAGTTTCTTTTGTACATAATTTTATTTTTTAGAATTTTAAATTAGTTCCGAATAATCACACTTTTTTATCTCATATCTTGTTAAGGCTTAGCATCATTGGCACTTGTAGCATACAGTCCGATTAAACTTCCGGTAAATCCGCCGGCTACGTTGGTTGAGAGGATATCGCCTGACACAATGCCACCCAGATTCGTGAAATTCACGCCGTCAACAGAATAATTGAATTTATACTCGTCACCTTTGGCTGTCACCTGCAGCTGAACTGGCATTTTCACATCAATTTTTGCGCTTGCAATGATTTTGGATTGTCCTTTTTCCGTTTTTTCAAGCAGAATGTAAAAGTCTTTGTCTTTTTTCGTTATACCAAACACATAATTGAATCGTTCGCTTTGGTAGCAGGTCAATCCGGCCAGTTCATTTTCCGATTTTGGAGTAAACTTCATCGTAGTCGTGGCGGTAAAGTGCTGGTGCTGTTGGCGCTGAAAAAGTGCGGAAACCGGTGCAACTGCTTTGATGCTTACAGCAAAAGGTTTGATGCTCAATCCGTTTTTAGAGGTGGTGATGAAATCTTCACGCGGACCTCTCATCCCAATCCAGCGGTAATCGAGTTTCGGCGCTGTGAAATTGTCGGTAAAAGTGAAATTTCCGTTGGGAAAAAATCCTTCCGTTCCGGTTTTATTCTCCACACCTTTCGGCATTTTCAACTTCGGTTCCATGGGTACCAGTCCGTTTTCGAACACGGGATATTTGCCGCTCCAGTCCACGGGGAGGATAAACGTTTCACGACCGGTGTTTACCAGTCCTTTTTCATTCGGGCGAATGGCCAGAAATACACCGTAATGTTTTCCGTCAGTACCTTCCACCAGATCGGCATGACCTGCCCAATCCACCTTGTTGGCGCGGTTTGAGTTGAGGTAGCGTTGCGATAAAATCGGGTTGTTCGGAGCAGGAACGTAAGGTCCCATCGGATTTTCGCTCGTAAAAATCACTTCGCTGTGCCAATCACCTGTTCCACCTTCGGCACACATCAGGTAGTAAATGCCGTTTTTTTTGTAAATGTGCGGAGCTTCGATCCAGATTGGTTTTCTGGAAATATCCACACCGCCATCCACGATAATTTTATCCGTTCCGGCAATAACCTGGTCATTTTCCACATCGTATTCCCAGATTTTAATCACGCGGTGACCGTTGTAGAGTTCTTTTCCACGGTCCGGCGCATCGTTGTGAACCACGTAGGCTTTTCCGTTGTCGTCGAAGAAGAGCGACGGGTCAATTCCGTTGAATTTTAGCTTGTAAACTTCACTCCAGCCCTGAAACGGATCTTTTGTTTTTACCACCATGTTGTTGATGTCGCCGGCAAACTGCGTGGTAATCATGTAGAACGTTTCATTATTAGCATTGTATTTGATGGAAGGAGCGTAAATTCCGGCACTGATGCCTGTATCCTGCACTTTCAGCTGCGATTTTCTGTCGAGCACATGACCGATTTGTGTCCAGTTCACCAAATCTTTGGAGTGGAAAATTGGCACTCCCGGGAACATGGCAAAAGTAGATGTAACCAGGTAATAATCATCGCCTTTTCGGGTAATGGACGGGTCGGGATAACAGCCCTGCAAAATGGGATTGTAGAATTCATCCGGCTTCAGCGGATTATTTTCATACACCTGATCTTCACCCTGATAGACATAGTTAGTGAAAATCGGATTGTTAGTTGCTGACTTTCTTTGCGCATTCATTTCCATCAATGGATTCAGGGTCATTAACCCAATCAAGCTAAGCAGAAATAAGTTTTTTTGAATCTTTCTCATGATATTTAGTTGTTGTAATTGATGTTGAAATAGTCGAAATCTACGTAACCGCCTGTGGTTTTAGTGGCATAATTGAACAAACCGTAACGATAGCCCATAAAGTGCGGAAGCGTGTATCTCATACGCAACGGAGTTCCGATTTTGTTCCAATTTTTTCCATCAAGGCTGTAGTAAAAATCGGCCATATCACGCATATTGGTGAAATCACACGTGGCTTTGAAATAAACTTTTTTGCCTTTCAATGGAATCCGTTCCACCTCTTCAGGTTTATCACCGCCGGCATTGACCATCACAATGTATTTTTTTCCATTTTCAAATTTGACACCAGCGTAACCGTACCTTGCCTGAAGCAACATCAAGCCAGCTACATCTCCTTCTTTCATTTTGAAAACGTTGATTTTGGTTTCGCCTACGCAGGTTGGGCCGATGGTACGCTGAGTAAGCATATTTTTCGCCGAAAGAATGTCGCTATCAATGCGTCCGGTTGTCAGACGGAAATAACCTTTTTTCCCGTTGACATCCCATTTAGAATTATCCGGATTGTGGTTCCACTGCCATACAAGTGGAAGCTTGGGCTCATTTTTCTTTCTTTTGAAATCATCCGAAGCAACAATTCCCGGAATCAACCCTTTGCTTGCAGGCAGATTCAGCGAAACCGGTACTTTTCCATTTTCTCCCAATACAGGCCAACCGTCTTCCCATTTCACAGGAACTAAGTACGGAATTCGTCCCACAGCACCGTTGTCACGAAACAAGTATGCAAACCAATTACCGTCTGGCGTATCAATCAATCCTCCCTGTGCAACTCCCAAATCCTGCAAAGCAAGGCGTCCTTCATAAGGGCCGGTGATTTTGTCAGCCCGGTGAATAACGACCGTACGCATGCTGTTACGTGGCCAGGTGATATTGAAAAGGTAGTATTTCCCATTCACTTTGAAAAGCTGTGAACCCTCAGCAGGCAACATAATATTGTTTCCCGCAGGAGCGCTGGCATTTTCAATCAAAACCCTTTCCGTTCCTTCTTTCACTCCCGTAAGATCCTCTTTCAATTCAATCATTCGCAATCGTCCGGCTCCCCAAATCATGTAAATTTTTCCGTCGTCATCAAAGAAAATGGTATGGTCGTGGTAGGAAGGCTTAAATTTTTTCACCTCCCAGGGTCCTTTTTCAATGTCTTTGGTGGAATAAATGTAGGTCGTTCCGGTAGTACCCGCAAAAGTGGAAACATAGAACGTATTGTTGACGTAGCGAATGCAGCTTGCCCAGGAACCACCTCCGTAGGCGTTTTTTCCATTATTCAGATTTAGTGCATCAACATCATCTAACGTGTCGTAAGCATAGTTTACGAGTTTCCAGTTCACCAAATCGGTCGATTTCATAATGGGCACACCCGGACTCATGTGCATGGTGGTACTGCTCATGTAATAGGTGTCGCCAACCCTTACGATGGACATGTCCGGCACGTCAGCAAATACGATTGGATTTTCGGCTTTCTGAGCCGACGCTGATGCAATTCCAATTATGAGGAAAGTTGCAACTATAAGTTTTTTAAGTAATATTTTCATCGGTTATTCCTTTCTATTTTGAAAACATCCAGTAATCGAAATACATGATTCTTCCCGGTTTATCGGATTTGAAAACAAAATACAGGTCTTGCGTTCCGGTAACTTTCTCAATATCGGTACTCACCACTTCCCAACGGTCGTCACCGCCTGTAATCGGTACTCTTATCGTTCCAATAAGCTTTTCATCCTTGCTTCCGAGGCGGATTTCCATTGTCACACCTCCGTTGATGGTTGTGCCTACGCGAGCTGAAAATCGGGATGCTCCCTGAGTTCCAAAATCAACGCCTTTCACTTTTATGTAAGCGTTATTCTGCATCGCATTCACAAATACGCCCACTTGCTTATTCTGAGAAGCTTTTACTCCTTCGGAAAAAGCGATGGTTTCTGCTTCGTTTTTTCTGTATGGATTCAAAGTTTCCAGTCCGCTTTGGATTCCTTCGGTCATTTTCATCGGCTGTATCGTTCCATCTTTGTTGAATTTGACTTCTTCCACGCACACCGAGCGGTTGAAACCGTGCCCGCCGGGAAGTGCTCCGTTGTGGTAAAAAAGGTAAGTTTTCCCTTTGTAATCAATGATTCCTGGATGATTGGTGAAACTTCTGCCTTCAGTAGGCATCAGCATTCCCTGATTTTTCCAGGGTCCTTTCGGACTTTTGCCGGTTGAATAACCCAAATGTTCGGGAATGGGTCCGCCACCCCAAAGCAGGTAGTACATGTCTTTCCGCTTGTAGAGCCAAGGTGCTTCCTCGTACAAAGTCGGTCGGTCTTTCACATTTCCTTCCCTTTTTCCAAAAGATTCTTCGGTCATTGGAACCCGTACAATATCATTTTTAAAAGAAATCATATCTTCGTTCAACTCCACGTAGTAGCAGTTCGGATTTCCCCAGTAGAGGTACGCTTGTCCGTCATCGTCAATGAATACGGTGGGGTCAATATCACCGTGACCGCTTTGCACCAGCGGTTTTCCGAGCGGATCGTAGAAAGGTCCGTAAGGACTATCTGCAACAGCCACTCCAATCGCAGGGCGGTTATTTAATCGGGATGTAACTGGCACGTACATGTAAAATTTTCCGTCTCTCTCAATGCATTGTGCCGCCCAAGCATCACCCTTTGCCCATGAAAAATCAGAGTATGAAAGTACCACGCCGTGATCAGTCCAGTTGACCATGTCTGTAGTAGAATAAAGTTTCCAGTTATTCATCACAAACCAGGAGGAATTGTCCTCGTCGTGGCTGGTGTAGAGATACAGTTTGCCATTGTACACCATCGGTGCCGGATCGGCAGTGTACATGGTTTGAATAATTGGGTTCTGAGCATTCGAAAGCACCAAAACCATCAAAAACACAACGGCTGATATTACTTTATTCTTCATCATTTTGCAGCTTTTTTAATTGTTTGTGAAAACAACCCTATAGGTCTTTACAACTCCGTTGTAATCAAATTCTACGTTTGCTGTTCCTGTTGCAGAATCTGCCTGCGTTACTTTTATTTTCACATCGTTATTGTCAGCTGATGCCGTCACTTTAGGAACGATTGTCGTTTCAGCAGGGAGTTTATAGGTTGCTTCGTAAATATCGTACCCAACAATTCCGTTTTCATTGGTAGATCTAACGGGTGTTTTCGGCAAATCAATCTTTTGTCCGTTCACAGAAATAGAAACAGTCGGTACAATAGGACGCTCAATTTTATTTTTCTTTGAGCTGAAACCAAGTCCGCTTAAATCGAACAGTTCTTCCGATCCATCGCCTTCTGCAACTAAAAATATCGCGTGTTTCTTTTTCAATTTATCTACTGATTTAGAAACATTTACAGTAAATTTTGTTACGTTCTGTTTCGAATTAGCAGGGACAATAATTTCACCTATCTTTTTCCCTTTCCAAGTATCGTTGTCCCAAGGACCGTCTAACCACACATTTACTTTGAAACTTTTTGAAGTTTTAGGAGTGAGAAACAGGTTGAATGCTGTGTTATTCCCTCTTTTGGTTCCTTTGAAAGCATTAAGACCTTTGGTAGCTTTTTTAAGTCCTCCAAATCCAAAATATTTATACCCGATAATATGGCCGTTTTTCACATTTGTTATCGGCATGTGATTATCCCAAATATCCCATGAATCTTGCTGAATGCTGACATCGGAAAGGTAGCTTGCATAGCCTGCAGAATAATATTGGTACGGATCAAGCCCGTAGATATGAAAGCCTTCCGACGTAATTTCAGCACCCGTGTATTCTCTTCCCTGGTTGTCTTTTGCTGTCCAAATTTTATTTTTTGCATAAGGATCATATGCTCTGATTACTGCGCTACCGCCTTCTGCTACTGGTTTTTCGTCCCATTCTATCGTAATCGGAGCTACCACTGCCTGACGTGCAAAACCGAAATTCCTTGGTGGTTTATGATAAAACACGTACCATTGGCCGTTAATATTTTCGATGCTGCCGTGCGTGTTGTGGCCACCGCTGGTGGTCTGCAATCCCGAGCCGTCCTGATTCAAAACAGGTCCCCGCGAGTCAACCAAAACGCCACCGCTTTTCCAGGGCCCGAGCGGTGAATCGGCAACCGCATAACGCAACGAAGAATTAGTACTTCCTAATCCATATTCAGGTCCGGAATAACCGCTGAAAACCGTGATGTATTTGTTTCCAACTTTCCGGATGGATGATGCTTCAAAGAAATTGAAATTTTTCGGATCTTCATTCGCGTATAATTGAGGATATTTTGTTCCTTCAGGGTCTCGGATAACACCGTATCTGGCGCTGGATGGCAAGAAATATGGAATAATCTCAGTGCCGGGACGAAGCGAATACATTGTTTTTTGGTCTAATTCGGCTGCTAATGAGCGTTGAAAACCCCAATAGGCGTATGCTCTGAAACCAATTTCATAATCAGGATCGTTTGGATCCGTGATGTAATCAACGTAAATGGCCGGGTCAAAACCGAGAATACTGCCGGGAAGCGTTCTTCTTCCATCTTCGGTAAGATTTATGGGCTTAAATGGGCCGTCAGGACGGCTTCCTTTGGCTACCATTGCTTCTCTGTGCGGACCGCGGCTGTGCGGATAAAGGTAATATTCTTTGGTGCCGTCTTTTCTTTTTACTTCCACCAAATCAGGTGCATACATTACGTCCCATTGGTTATCAATAAAATATGTAAAAACGGGGCCTTCATCGCGCCAACTTGACAGATCTTCTACCGGCGCCGACCAAATACGGATATCGGGTCCACAATAGCTTCTGACACGCAAATCGTGCGAACCAATGATGTAAGCACGGTATTTTCCCGGATTATCAGGATCTTCAAATACGCGCGGTTCGCCGTCAGGCAGGTGCTCCCAAAGCGGTAAATAGGGATTTCCTATTGATTTATGGACAAATCTTTCTGATAGATTTTTTCTTGGAGCTGTTTTAGTCTGGCTCATCAATCCGGTCGAGGAAAATAAGAACATCGCGATGAAAAAAATCGCGTATCTCTCTTTCTGTAAAAATTCTAATCTCTTCATATAAAATATATTATTAATAAAAATTCAACACATATATCATTAACAACAAGCGAAAATATCCGTTGCTTTTTGAGCAAATTTCATTGCTTCTACCATAGTTAAAATAATGGTGTAAGCACCAACCCGGATTTTTATTAAAGACTATCCGACAGATAAACACTTTTTATGATTATCGGACTGCCACCCGACGACCAAAAGCCAATAATATAGATTTGTGCCGGATTAAGTTTGACCTGTACTCCATTTATTTTTTTATACATGTTCCCAAGTTCCACGACTACCTTTCTTGAGTTGCCAAAATCATACGTGGCCGGCTGAGACCAATAATTGTTTTCATCAAAAAGTCTGAAAGAGACACTGCTATTATTATCGTTACCAAGTTCAGCAATGAGGTATTTATATTTTGACAAATCTACTCCTTTGTTATACCACCATCCTCCAAAGCCCCATTGTCCGGTAACTAAGGTTCGCGTTTCCTCGTCGAACGTCCCTTGCGCAAAAATAGATGGATTAAACAACTCTTTAGTCAGAGGAAAGGTAGTTGAGTAAACAGTAAAGCTAACCTGTTTACTAACTCCTGTTGAAGGTGTAAATGTGGCTGTTATGGTAGCTAATCCATCTTTTAATGCTATCAACCTTCCATTCTCATTTATACTTACAACAGATTGGTCTGAAGTTGTGAACACTGTTTTTGATGTAACCGGCAAAGATGTGCCGTTGTTGTAAATTGCATTTACAATCAAATACCTGTCTCCTCCGGTTAACATTGTCAAGTTTCCGCTCACGCCTACAACTTCTATCTTTGCTAATTCACTTTCCGTTACCGAATCCTCTTTACCTGATGCATATTCTTTATACCAGTGGAATGTTGGCCACACACAAGCTTCAGGATCATTCAGGAAAGTGTAATTTCCAGCTGTTCCTGCAATATCATTAAACTCAGCAAGGCGATGACATTCGGTAAAAATCAACCAACTCACATTCCCTGTTATGTCTGCGATATATTTAAAATTAGCTCCAAAACCAGAACCTCCTACCACTCCGGTAAAACTTTTGCCCCATGATGCTTCATATTTTTTGGGTGCCCAATCCATTTCAGTGACCATGATAGGAGCAATATCTGCTACGGGTTTCACCTGTGCATTCCACCCACGCTGAAAACTCTCATATCCTCCTCCCATCGAACCTCCCAACTCCGGACTTGCCTCTTCGGTATCGCTACCGTACCATCCCGGATATGCGTGAACAGCATAACCAATATTTGTTCCTTTAACCGGATTATTAGCAAATCCACTGAAAGAAGACTGGTAGGCCAGCCCCGGTACCCAAATTATATTATCGGCATTTGCCCTAATCTTATCAACAATGCTTTGACAGAATAATTTCATCTGATCAAAGTGCCCCTGTCCGCTACTTGCATACGTACCATTTGGTCCCAATATATTTATAGGCTCATTAGCCAGTTCAAACATTATATCGGAATTATTTTTGATTTTAGGATGTTTTGACACAATGTCCCATACTAACTCAAGAAATTTATTGTAATCATCTCCCGGCGCAATTTTTCCCGGACTTACGCCCGGGGGACGCAACACCACATATAACCCTTTGCTGATGGCATGTTCAGCCATTGGAACAAACACTTCGTCCAGGTATTTCTTGAACCGCTCCTGAGAAAAACGTTCATGCCCCTCATAACGAACAGATGCCTGAGTTGGGTCGTCGCTCCAGTACGGATCCATGTGCATTCTCACAAAATTCATCTTCCATCCGGCGCCCATAATGCGGTCAATCATCCTTTTGTTATAGGTTAAACATCCGGATACGTTGTAATTGGTCCATGCATTTTGGTTGAAAAACGGACTGTATGTTTGCGCAAATCCATGCAGGGTAATATTTTCACCAGACTCATTTTTAAGGAAACGACCGTCAACATGTAATTTTGGAAGTTTATTTTTAGATACCACAACAGGTGTTTCTTCATCTGGTTTTGGAGGTGAAGGATTCTCCGGGTTAGGTATATCTTCTGAACATCCTGCACACAAAATACAGAATAACACAAAAACAAACAGTTTATTTTGAATCTTTTTCATGTTTTAATTAAAGCTGATGTAAAACGGTCAAAATCAACGCTAACAACTGTAATTCTTATTAAGCAATTAAATAGTTTATAACATCATGAAAACAACATCATCAGTTATTTCGCAGGAACGGATTTGGTTTCTATTACCTATTTTTTGGGAAAAATAATCTGATAATTCCCACTCAAATGCATAAATGCAAATAACCTCAACAATCCATCGTAATAAGCATCGAAATAGCCGTCTTCATACGGTTCGTGTTTTGCGTTCCAAAACTGATCGACGAATTCTCGGCTCATTTTATTCTTTGCAGCCAATGAAACTGCAGCAGATGTTGCTACCAAGCCAAGCGAATGCCTCAAAGCTTTGTGTTCGCCGGCAGGAAGAATTTCTTTTACGTCCGTACCATCCACATTAAATTGATCTACAAAAGTGGTCAATCCTTTGGAATACAAGAATTTCTGAATGGTATTGGCGTAGTTTTGCTGCCATTTTTTATCTACGTTTGACCATGAGTAATCCAATGCAATATTCATCGGGACGCGCCAGGAATCAAATCGGAATGCATCACCGATAATCCGTCCGCTATTGAGCAAAGTTCCGTCATAATTGTTGTAATCAGGATTCAATCCGGTCACCGGATGAATGGATTTATGCAAGTATTCACGACTTTTCACGGCACATTCACGCCAGTAATCGGCACGACCATCTTCAGCCCATCTTGCCCAAACTTCATAAAATGCAGGTAGGTGGTAGGAAGGATCGGTAAATCTGGCTCCAAAACCTACAGGAACAAATGTAATCAGCTGATGCTCACGGTCTATCAAAGGAAGAACTCCTTTTTCACCATTCTTTTCCTCTGAGCAATTGAGGATATTCTGCGCTTCGGCTAAGTAATTTATACCGGTATCGTTTCCCCAGCGATTCGAAGCAAAGATTAGTGCCGTGACATAGTAAAGTTCTCCGTCAGAAGCAGGTCCTTGTGAATTGCGCGTGCCGTCGGTTTTCAAACTCCACGCGAAATACCCTTTCATCGGCCCTTCCTGATGCTGCATGTACTTTTTTCCCCAGCGCCACAGCCGGTCAAATATTTCTTTTTTATCTAACTGAACGGCAATCATCAGTCCGTAGGACATTCCTTCCGTGCGAACATCGTGATTTTTGATGTCAGAAATGTATGCCATCGAATCCCCAACTTCAAAATAAATCTTGTTTGGTCCGTAGAAAAGAGAGTTGAAAATCTCATCCAGTTTAGCATACACCGCTTCCGATTTGTACCCCATTTCTACGAATACATTTCGGTATTTCTGAGTCTCAAAAGCTCCTTTATTCCAAGGTTTTAGTGGTTTTGCCGCCTGAAGAGGCATTGCAAATGTTGCTAATAACATAATGCCGGCTATAATAATTGATTTCATAATTTTCTTATATCTGCCCCCTAACCCCCTGAAGGGGGAATTATTGAGCTTTAATAATAGATTGTAAAGCTTATCTTATTAATAATCAATCCTTTGTACGTCTAAAATCGTAATTACGCTAATGGATGTATCATGATTTTCTATATTAATATTTCATGCTCACTGAAACAATGCTGTTTGGCGATACACCGACAGTAACTGCTTTTTTATCATCAGAAATTTTTGTTTCAATTGCTGCCATATTTTTTGTTTCGTTAGTTTCAATGGCAGACGATGAAGTGATTTCCGAAGGTACTGTCAATTCTATTCTAAGTCCGGTTGCATTCCGGTTGATGATAACGGCGGTGTATTCGTTCGTTCCGACGTAAGTTGTTACCAACAAATCGCTTGTAAGTTGTTGTATATTTTGGATACTGCTTTGTATCCGGGTTCTGCCGGTTGCATATTTGGCATAGTGCCCCATGATGTAACCTCTTTTTGTCACTTCCCCTTCGGCGACAAGGCTTTTGCTGTCGGCATCGGCAACCATGCCGTAATATCTTTTTAAATACCAATATACATAGGCATTTAAATTGGCGGCCATACAATCGTGAATTTCCTTTGCCACCATATCCAACGAAGGTTTCCATGTCCAGTTAATCTCCGGATCATTAGGAGTTTTATTTGTTTCATTGAAAAGATGTTCGGTCATCCAAAACTCTTTCCCTTTCTGACGAACCAGCGGATCATCGGAAATTCCACTTCCGTATAGGTGCGTAGCTGCAATGTCGAATTTATTTACCGCTTCAGCATCGTTTAACACCGCATTTGTATAAGATTTATTGGTATTATTTACCGCTTCGCCCACGATAACTTTAGCTCCGAGTTTGTCGCCGTAATTTTTTACAAAGTTGAGCATTTGAGCTGCAGACCACGAGCAACCGTCGTAATCCACTTTCCAGTCGGGCTCATTCTGAATGGAAACGGCGTAGATATTCAACCCCTGATTTTTCTGGTAATCAACAAATGCTTTCAGGTGAGCGGCATAATCGGCATATTTATCGAGCAGCAGGTAGGCTCCGTCTTTGTTGGACTGTAAACCGTTGCTTTTCAGTTCTTTGGGTGGCGTCCAGGGTGAAGCAAACACAATGGCTCCCAGCGATTGAGCCTTTTTTGCAGTCGCTGTATTCAATCCCCAGTCCGACTGATTTGGATAGAGCATCATCCGGATAATATTGAAACCCAAATCGCCGTAGAGTTTCTGCACTTCGGCATCACGCAGGTTGTTTCCTGTCCAGGATGGATTGAGCATTCCGCCAAAACCGGTTACTTTTTGGAAAGTAACGGAAGGATTTAATGTGATTTTGGTGGAAACCGGAGATGATTGCTGTGTAATTTTCAGTTTTATAATTTCTTTGGTGGAAAAATTGGTGAGTAAAAGTTCCTGGCTTCTTTCTGCCGAAGATGTATTCGGATACAATTTAATCTTCACGGCAGTTTCTCCATTAGATGATGCGTTTCCTCCCAATACTACTGAAATGCTTTCAATAATATCGCCGGTTGACTTGGCTAATCTCCAGGTTGTTTTTGACCAGGAAATCTGAATATCCAATTGTTTGGTATCCCAGGAAAGGGTATTAAAGCTTGCCGGATTGATAGCTACAGTTCCAACGATGGGTTCGATTCCGGTACCCGGATCTTCTTTCCCACATTGAACAAAAAACAGTACAACAGCAAGAAAAACAGTACACAACAATATGAATTTTTCAATAAAACGCATGAATAAAAAATTGATTTAGAATAAATTAACACTCAACCTCAAAAGACATCAACGTAGATAGTTATGGCTGTACTCATTAGAAAACAAGTATCAAATACTAGTCAAAACACAATGTTCTCCGAAAATTAGTTTTGAAAAATTAGTAAAATTTAGAATTATTATTTAACTTAAACAGAAGAAAACAATAATTCCTCTCCTCCATTCAAGAAGAAGAGGAATTATTTGTTTCTGTTATGGAGCCGGTGTGAATAAAACTTTACCGGCCAGTCCGTTGGCAAATCCGCCGTAGGTGTGTTTTCTGCTATAGTCTAACGTCCAAAGTCCGATTGGTTGTCCACCTCTCCAGGAAGATGAAGTTGGACTGTCGGTAGGACTCCAGTGTGTGATACTATGACGTTGATTTGCTGGGATAATTTCAAAATACTTCTTAACAATAAATTCATAGAAAGAAGCCATTGCCTTATGCTGTTCTTCTGTAACATTTGGAGTGAGAACGGTTTTACCGTCCGCATCAACAAGTCCCATATCCAGCTCAGTAATTTTGATAAGTTTCCCGGTTTTTGCCAATAATTCAAACATTTTTACAATATGATCTTGTTTTGCTGTTTGAGTGGTTGGATTCATATAACAAGAGATGTGCATCTGAGTTCCAATACCATCTATCTTAGTAGTACCATCCTGCTCCCAACGTTCAATCCATTTAATTAAGCTTTTCAGCTTTTGGTTATCATCCCAATCTGATTCTAAGTTGTAGTCGTTTACGAACAGTTTCATCCCTGATGGACCATATTTTCTTGCAAGTTTCACAGCAGTACGCACATAGTCGTTGCCCAAATAATCTTGCCAGTAGAAGTTATTCTTAGCATCTGCCTCTGAAACGTTTTTAACCGATTGTAAATCATATAAACCGTCTCCATCCTTGTCGCTACCCGAAAGAGGTTCATTTACAACATCCCAGTCGAGTACATAACCATCGGTTGCTTTCATCATGCCTTCTATCCATTTATCCATTGCCCATGTCAGCGTGTCAGCTTTCTCTTTGGGGGTAAGAGGAATTGTATTTCCAGCCTTTTCAAGTTCAAAATAAATATCATCAAAATAATAGGTATTGGCTTCTTTAAATACAGCAAGATTAAATGCTATAGTACTCATTCCTGCCTGTGTTGCAGCAATTGTTCCTGAATTGGAATAATCCTGCCAAGAAGTAGTAAAGTTTGGACTACCTACCATAGACCAGTGCAAATACTCGCCCGGATTTTTGTGTGCCTGAGATTCCGATGCAGCTGGCTTGATTGCTTTTATTTTCATTTTAAAACGATATACATCTCCTTCTTTGAAAACATATGGTACTTTCACAAAAAACTGAGTATCCCATGGGTTAGTAGGATTGTCACCCGATTTGACAACGATTGATCGACCTACCCCATCAGCTCCCGAACCTGCAGGGCCAAATGTAGCGGCTTTGGGTCCAACAGTTACTTCAGTAGCGAAGAAACTGGAAGCATCATTACTTTCACATGTACTGTTAGCAACTAAATTTTCATACCATTTTGCAGCGCCGGCAGCAGCCGGTTCTACCAGATAGGTATAGGCATGCCAACTTGGTTTTCCCCAATCCTTCAAAATCGTATCGTCAAAAGAGCCATTTGCAATCAGATTTGTTGTAGAGCCAGCTGCAGTGAAAGATACATCATCAAAATAGAGATCGCCACCAAACTTACCGAAACAAAACTGTAACTTATTCGCAGCAAAGTCTGGCGTCCATTTAAGAGTTACGTCACTCCATGATGCTCCGACAGCGATAGTCAGACCATACTTTACCTTAGAACCGTCAGTTGGCCAGAAATCCAATGTAAATGGTGCGGAAGCTTTAACCCGCATCTTTAATGTATATTCAACACCTGTTGTAAGGGGTGTCTGTAAATTATAGAATATTTGCCAGTCCCACGTATTGGCTTTTGCCTCAGTAGTTTTAATATGCAAAGCATTGTTCGCTTTGGATGGATCAATTACAATAGGTTTATCAGCAATAATACTGTTCAGGTATTTGTTGTTCTGTTGTGCGTGCCAAAGGAGTGTATGCCCGTAAATGGACATATTTGCAGCTTTGGCGGCAGCAACAAATTGTATTACCTGCGAAAAGTCCATTGTTCCGTTATCTTTCACTACAGATGCATATTTCATCTCATTCCCGGCTGTTATCTGATCGAAATTGGAGTTGATAAAACGGTATAGAAAACCCTGTTTAATATATTCGCTTGCTGTTACACCAGCACCTAATTTAAAATTGGGACTGGTACTTTTGTTTATATAGGTTTTTAGAGCATCATAGCTATTCAGATATTCTATTTGTTCTAAAGTAAGTGGTTTTTCTACGTTATATAGTAACGGCGAATCATCCACACATGAAGTACCTATAGCCAATATCAAAATGACAAAACCTAAGATATTTTTTGTAAATTTCATATTCTTTGTTTTTACTTTGAATGTTATTTATTTTTTCAATTCAGAGGTAAACCATTCAGCCTTAATTCCTCTGTCTCTTACGACCAGAGTGTCAAGAGTAGTTGCTTGAATATCACCATAATTAACAGTATAATTAAGATAAAGAACGTCCCTATCTATGTTTCCCCAACTGTTTTTATCACCTTTAGATACAAATTTGCCGGTTCCAGTTGCAGTTACACCTGCTGTTTCAGAAGAAACTGAACAATTGCCTTGATTATCAAAGGTGAGCAATATAACGCTGCTACGTGAAATGTCGCTCATGTCTTTGGTTTGATGTTGCCAGGCAATAGTATTGAGTGAACGGGTTGTTATACTATTGATTACTTCGTTCTTTTCTACATATTGTGTATGACGAATTTTTGTACCATTCTGAGTACCGGAAATAACATCTTTTCCTCTGCGTAAGTAGTTAGCATCGTATTTGTTTATGTATTTTACGGCATAGAGTACGTAATCTTTAGGCTGTATATCCCAGTCCGATGATACTCCACGTCTCGGATTAGCCACCAAAGGCTTGCCCGAGAGAATAGAATCAACATTGACTGCTTTATCCATAACTACCGGAATAACATAATTAGTTACCAATGAATTCGGATCGTTGAAAAACGCATCGGTCAGTTGAACCGTCAATCCACCTAAAATACTCCCTTTCTGAATTGTTATTTTATTTGAAGAAAGAGAATAATAATTGGATGGCATAGGGACTACATCTTTCTTGGTATCGGTAAACATAAGGTTGTTACAAATTGAGTTGTCCACGTGAATATCAATTTCAACATTCTTATTATTTTCATAGACTCCTCCCATAGTTGCCATAATCTGACATTTGTACTGATTATCCAAACTAGTGTCGAATATATCTTCTCCGAGGACGATAGTACGTATAGGAGACTGATATGCAAAATAAGCAGCAGAGTATTCATTATCCGGGAATTCCCAATCGTTATTGTGGCACGAAGTGAAAATTACACTCGCTATTGCTAATAATATAAAAATTATTTGTTTCATATTCATCTTTTTAAAAGTTCGACATTGTTTATTACCACCCTTTATTTTGAACCAGATTACTGAATTTAATCACTTCGCCGTAAGGTATGGGGCCGTAGTACATATAATCCTGATATGAACGTTCCTCTACATTAGGAAGAATAGTGTAATTTCCATTCGTTATACTCATTCCTTTTGCTGCTTCAGTCATGTCCTTTTTCCATCTGCGAATATCCCAGAAACGGAATCCTTCAAAGCATAATTCCAAACGACGTTCATTTCTTATCAATTCACGCATTTTGTCCTTATCATTTTTAACAGATTCAAGATAAAGATCTCCATTGCCAATACCGGCTCTTTGGCGAATGGCTTTAATAACATCATATGCGCTATAACTGTTGCTGCCTCCACTGTTAGGTCCCCAAGCTTCATTAGCGGCTTCAGCATATCCTAAAAATATTTCCGTATAACGAATAAATGGTTTTATATGATAGGCAGTGGTGGAAGAGCTGGGGTTCGCATTTACTGTCTGGCATAATAATTTTTTCATATAATATCCAGTTCTTGTGGAAGTTTCCGTTTTGTTTAATGCATTATTATCTGTCCCATCAGCTGCAGTTTTAATAACTGTATTTTGTGAGCCTGCTGTACTACCATTTCTAATAATATACATATCTAAACGTGGATCTCGATTAGCATATGGATTTGCTGGATTATATCCGCTATTTGGATCCGAGATAGGATAACCATTTGCCATCGGGAAAGCATCTACAAGATTCTGTGTCGGATTTATTCTGCCGCTACCGAATAAGGTGGGAGGATAGTTAGCTTGTTCTAATGAATTACTATTATCCTTATTTGCTCTCCACAACATTTCTTTTGTATTAACACCTGCTTGCAGACTTTCAATAGCACTGCTACTTGTATACCACTGGTTTCCTTTTGGATCGATTTCGGCAATAGGATTACTTCCTAATCCATTCAGAACTTCTGCCATTCTGTTAGCAGCTTCTGTCCATGTAACTGTCGTTCCCTGATTGTATGCAGGACTTGCAGCTAATAAGGCTGCCTGTGCTCGAACAGCTTTGGCTATACGCGCACTCATGCGGTTACGGGCATTATCCCCGAATACACGCGTATATTGACCGGCTGTAACTCCTTTAGAACGATATTTTGCAGGAACCAGATTATCATCCGTAATAGCTCCATAATCAAGAGGCAACAACATTATAGCTGAATCTACATCGGCGTACAACCTATCAATACATTCCTGGAAAGTATTCCGAGGAAGATTGAATTCAGAAGTAAGGTCTTCAGGCTGAGTAATAATAGGAATGCCTAATAATTTACCGTCTTCTCCCCATCCACCATGGTTGAGTAAAAGATGGTACATATAGAGGGCACGCATACCGTAAGCATCTCCTTTCATCCGTTCTTTGAACATATCTGCAACCAATGGATCTTCAGCCCATTTCACATTCTCAGATACTACAATAAACTGGTTAAGATATTGCCAGGAAGCACGTAAATACTGCCAGCGATCCATCGGATTATTGTTCGCGCGCCAGGATCCCGTAGCCATTAACCGATAGGCGTTGTTGGGATCATTCGATACAGCATCATCGGTAGCTACATCGTTGAATGACCAAGAGCCTAAAGGATTACTAATATATGCATGTCCCAACAAACCTGTTGCCCAGGCTGGCAAGTCATATAAAGCATCTTCACCTTTATGGTTCTCAATCGCGGGTTCGAACATGTCTTGACAACTCATTAGCATAAATAGTAATAGTACTACTAATGCAAGTTTTGATTTTATTATATTCTTCATGATTGAATTCGTTTAGTAGTAAATTATTAAAATAGTCCTTTTAGACCAATATTAAACAAGCGTGTCTGTGGTGCACTTCCTACATTCATCTCAAAATGTTTACGCTCTTTGGAGAAGGTCAATAAATTATAACCACCCAAATACATACTTAAACCTTTGAGAATTGTACCGTTCAAGGCTTTAGCGGGCATATCGTAAGTCAACTGAACCATCCTTAAATTAAAACGATCGGCTTTATATATCCAAAAGTCTGAATAACGGAAATTATTATCTCCACTTGTTGTTGTTAGTCTTGGATAAGTAGCAGTATTCTTTGTCTCTTCAGTCCAGCGATTGCGTACAATTTCAGAGTATTTATTATCGCTTCGTACCCAGTAATAAGAGCTGTTCTTCATGCCATATCCACCAAAGAATCCGTCACCCATTGCAAATAGGGAGAGATTACGCCATTTCACTGTGAAGTTTACACCCATACGGAACGGCGTGTCCCAACGACCCAAGAACACTTCATCCTTTGAGTCAATCATATTGTCTCCATTCTGATCTTTGTATTTGATATCACCGGGTTTTGTGTCTCCAAACTGTTGTTGTGGCGATCCGTCAATATCATCTTGATCACTAAAGAAACCCAGATTTTGTAATCCCCACAGTCCATTTATCGGCTGACCAACACGTGTCTGATAGCTGAATTCAAAGCTCTCGTCACGTTTTGCAGCTTTAGTGTTGGAATACATTCCGGTTACTCCAAGTGTCAAATTTACATCGTTAATCTTTTTATTCAGGTAAACGCTAAAATCAAATCCCGAACGATTATCAACGTTGTAATTTACATACGGAATAATAGATGATGAAGGATAACCTACCTGAGTAAAGTAAATAGGATAAAGGGAATTAACACGGGCAATGTCACCGTCCATTTTTCCATTAAAATAGTTGAAATCAAAGTTAATCAGTCTATCCAACAGTGAACCACGTAAGCCGACATTTATTTCCTTTCTTTTTACAAAGCCTAAATTCATATTGTCGCCTCTTTGGAATTCTGTTGCTGCTTCTCCTCCAAGATCAGCCCAGGAATACCAACCACCACGTTGCAGTATTGACTTATAGAGGAAATAACCCATCGTGTTATCGCTGGTTGAAATATCCAGGTCTTGATTAATTATCCCACCTGATAAAGTTAACATTAAATCGTCGAACACATTATCATTGAAGAATTCTTCGTTTGACAAACGCCATCCTGCGGTCAATGTTGGAGAAAAAGCTATACGATTTCCTTCAGGTAGTTTTGCAGAGTACGGTAGAGCCGAACTGAAATCTAAATAATATTTTTGCTGGAAATTGTAAGAGGTTTGCAGACCCATGTTTACGTTTGTAATTCGATGATATTGTCCGCTTTGTTGTTGTTGCCATGCATTTGCCACCAGCATACCGAAAAAATTGTGATCAGAATTAATTGTCTTTGAATAGTCAAATTGTCCTGAAAAATTATAGGTATATCTATAGGCCGAATTATTGATGTTTTGGTTACCGGTTTTGTTATCGGTACCATACTGAGTTACACTTGCAATCATGTCTCTTCCGGCATAATTGGTCCATGTAGGTGCATAAGTGGCATATTGGTTTGAATATCCCTGATTGTAGGTTGATGCATAGTCGATACCGTATTTGGCACGGAAGAACAAACCCTGTAGCAGCGATTTCAAATTAAAGTCAAAGCGAGTATTAAATTGAAATTGGCGGCTTACAAATTTGTTGTCACCGGCTGCATACGAATCAGCTATCGGGTTTGTTGGATTAACCTGAGTACCTCCAAGAAAATACTTGCCATCAATAATGTGATTACTCGCATTAATTGTATTCCAGGATGGTATGTCATTTTCTTCCAAAAAACTGAGCGGGATGAGAGGAGCTACCCGATTCGGTCTTAATGAAGCAGCATTCGACCACCAATTGCCTGCAGCAGTATAAGCATCGTAGAAAGTAACGTTTGCATCTGTCTGGATTTTAATTGAATTACCAACCATAATATCCAGGTTACCACGTACAAAGAAACGACTGTTTGAGTTTTTGGAACTATTTCCTATGTTTAACAGTGATCCTTCACGATAATAGCCAGTGGTTGTATAGTAATTAATTCGATTATTTCCACCAGAAATCTCAGCAATACCTTCAGAACGATTGTACATCTTACGCAGATAATCCGGAGAATACATATTCAAGTCTGGATAACGGTAAGGATTATCTCCCGATGCATGGCGATAGATATCTTCATCGCTGTAACTTGGCACTAAACCATCATTGATTCGAGCTTCATTGTAAAGTGTCATATACTCAGCTGAACCAAGGTATTTGGGATATGCTTTTGGTAGATAAATTCCTGAATTGGCACGAACTGATATACGAGGATCACCGGCATAACCACGTTTCGTTGTAATCTGAAGTACACCCTTTGCAGCACGGCTACCGTATAATGCTACCGCCGATACTCCTTTAAGTATAGTAATATGATCAATTTCAGAAGGAAGTACGTTATTCGCGTCGCGAATATTTCCATCGACAACCACTAAATACTCATCCATTCCCCAAATATTGCCGTTCATTCCACCGACAATATTTTCAACAAAATCTAAACTATATGTGGAATACGCTTTCTTTGTCAAATCCCGTACATCAATCACTGAAACCCCACCTAATAGATCTTTTTCGTTCACAGTGCGAAATGCGACCTCTATTTTGGTTAATGTATCGTTTTCTGATTTGTTGATTTTTGTCAGTCCTTCCTGGGCAATAGCATTCGTTGGACCAAAAACGATCATAATGCAGAATACGAGACCTATGTTTAATAATATTTGTTTCATTTTCGTGTATTTAATATTTATCAATTTTACCAACCCGGATTTTGTTCAAAACCAGGATAAATACTTACATCTTGAGTCTTAAAAGGAAACCAATAGTGCTTACTTGATAGATTTCGCTCAACCACTACTTCTTCCCTAAAATTAAGGACTTTGTTTTCTTTTGGGTTAAGTTTTGGATCAAGTACTGTAGCGCGGTCAAACTCTTGCTTTGTCTTTACATTGTACGGATATTCAGTCAATAGCAACCAACGGCGAAGATCATTAAAACGATGTCCTTCAAATGCCAGTTCTACCGCACGTTCTCTGCGTAATTCATTCATGAATCCATCAAGAGAGGCAGCATATTTGTCTGCAAGTTTGCCTATTCCCGCACGTTGACGAATTACATCAAGCGCTTCGATGGCACTTTTGGAGTAATTGTTATCCTTAGCTGCAGGAGAAGCGTATCCTTGAGCTACAGCTTCTGCATACATTAAATAAACATCAGCTAATCGTAACCAGGTTAAATGAAAGTGAGTTGCGTAGCTATAGCCATATGTATTGTCCCAGATATTGGCTCCAATCGGAATAAATTTATAATTCAAATATCCCGTACGGCTTACCTTGCGTGGGTCGTTGCTATAATTTCCACCTGTGTAGAGATTAGCATATCTCCATACTTCATCAGATGCATTGGTAATAGTACCCGCAACAACTTTTACACCGTCATAAACTATGTCATTATAAAATCTCGGATCGCGATTTTTCCACGGATGTGTGGGATCAAATCCGGAAGCCGGGTCATTCAAAGGAAGACCGTTTGCCATACCATAGTAATTAACATAATTTGCTGAAGGGCACAATACAATACCATCTCCCTGAGCTATCTGTGAAGGCTGATAAGAGTTCATCTGCCTCCAGTATGAATCAGCACCGTAGGTTGGAGTCCGCACAATTGCTTCTGTTCCTCCGGGCATCAACCAGTTCTGCTGTTTGGTATAAAAGAGTGATGAATAATCTTTGAACTCCACTAATTTATATTGCGTTTCTCCATTATCAACCATACTGAGGAGTTTTCCAAATGCCGCAGCAGATTTTTTACACATTTCTGCGTCATAAGTTTTGGGCCCGTTAATTCCATTTGTCATCAACGGACTACCTCCCCACAAATACGTTTTACCAAGCATAGCCAGTGCCCATATCTTATTAGGACGAAAAGCATTATTACCGGCAGTACGCCGTCCAATTTCTGTATTATCCCAGTTTACCGGAAGTAAATCAGCAGCTTTCTGAAAATCAGCTGCCATTTTAAGGGCATTATCATGGTAACTTTCACGTGGAAGGGTAAGAGGCTGATCACTTGGCAATACATAATCTACATAAGGCAGACCACCCCAATAAGTAGTCAACTGAAAGTAAAACCAGGCACGTAAAAAATACAATTGTCCTGCTATTATATCGCGTTCTGCTTGAGTTGCATCTTTCATCTTGTTTTCGGCCAGTGCTTCCAAACCCATGTTTGCTACACGGATACCATACCAGGAACCACCCCAAATGGATTTTTGAAATCTATCTCCTCCTACGCTCCAGTTGCGATCAAGAAAACTGGATCCCTTTCCAATATAATTGCGGTAATTTCCCCGATCAATATCAAAGCCCATCAGGTAATCACCGTTTCCGATTGTTATAACTTCGTCTTCTCCCCAATTGAATGAACTTACCCAATAATGTTTAGCTAAGTCAGGAGTTAAGTTATACATCCTTTCGACATAACCCTGAAAGTTGGTAAAGTTCTTGAAAGCATCATCTTTTGAGATTACGGAATCCGGTGCTTTGTCCAGATAATCTGAACACGATGCCAGAGTAAACAAAAGTGATACTAATCCAAATAAATAATATTTTATTATTGTTTTCATCCTATTTAAATTATAATGTTAATCTCAAACCTAAGTTAAAACGCCTTTGAGTTGGATAAGCAGAATTTCCACCGGTATTTGACTCACGGTCATCCGGCATTTTTGTCCACAATAATAGATTGTTTCCATTGATAAATACTTTCAATCTATTCATTCCCATTTCTTTCAACCACTTCTCATTGCTGAATGTATAGGATATTTCTGCATATTTCAAGCGAACGTAAGAACCGTCGAAAAGAAAACGTGTTCCGGTTGTGTATGGGCTGGCTATATTTCCCCACCGTGGTAGAGGTACGTCAGCATTTACATCATCTTTTGACCAGTAAGTTCCTTCATCAAAAGCAGTATTTCTAACACCACCTAAACTTGACAGGCCTACATATCGGGTTACATCATTTACACCATAAAACTGCGAAAAGAAGCTAAATCCTTTGTAATCGACTCCAATTTGTAAATTGGTAGTGTTAAGAGGAACACCGGTATATGCATAAGGAATATTATCAAAAGTAGAAATGATTCCGTCAGCATCATAATCGAGGATGTTATAATTACCCGGCATGCGTGAGTCATTTAAAGCATCGTGTCCGGTGCTTCCATATAACTCATCCCAGTTGTTATAATAACCATGATCCAGGTATGAATATGTTTGTCCCACCTGTTTATTTGCTCGTTTCTGATATTCCGGCAACAGCTGAGGATCATCAGCTTTAATAATTTTATTTACAGCTCGTGTGTAGAATACATTACCCCATAAACGCCAGTCGCGGGTGAGCTGCTTGTTCCAGCGAAGTTCAATTTCAAAACCATTACTGGCAACTTCTCCAAGGTTTGCAGTTGGTGCGGTAGTTCCAAAATAGGAAGGCACTGCACGGCTAGCTCCGCTGAGCAAAATGTCGGATCTGTTTTCATTAAAATAATCTACAGTACCTGAAATCATGCCGCCAAATAAAGCAAAGTCTGCAGCTATATCTAACTTCTTGGCAACCTCCCAGTGTACATTCGGATTTCCAACCTGAGATTCGTAATACCATTGGTAAGGGCTATTAGAAGGGTCAACTCCCGTCAAACCCTGATTATAGGCTCCTCCATATCCCCAGGTATCCATATAGAGCCATCTCCCACCAACATTATCATCACCGATTTGGCCAAAAGATGTTCTAAATTTCAGCATATCAAGCCATGTGGCGTTAAGTTTCTTAAAGATTGGTTCTTCAGTAACCACCCAGCCAATTCCACCAGATTGGAAAAATGCAAATCGGTATGCAGGAGCAAATTTTTCGGATCCATTGTAAGCACCATTGTATTCTAACAAGTATCGTCTTGCATAGTCGTATGTTGCACGGAATACCCAGTTTTCACGATAATAAGGAAGCATGCTTCCACTTGCATATTGTTCGCGGCTGAAATTACCCATGCCACCTACGGTGTGCTCTCCAAATTTATTTGAATAATCAATTTGAGTGGAATAGTTAAGACGACGGTAGGTTGCACCATTGTTTACACTCCCCGCTCCGGTTGTCCATGCAATATTGTTGCGATAATCAAATTTATTATTACCATCTACCGTAACATCAGTATAAACATTACCTGTTTCGGGATCAATCCATTTATGGGCATTGTTTTCCCAGTCATTCGTGTCATCAATCCCACGATTTAATTCCTGAAAACTGTTATCAAAAGCCAATCTTCCCTGAACTGCTAAGCCTTTTAAGAAAAAATCGAGTTTTTGTCTTAAGGTAAAGTCGGTATTCAGACGATCGCTGGTAGTATATCCAACCCCATTAACACTAATATTTTCCATCGAGTTGGTTGCAGCCTGGGTAGGATTTGGATAGTAAAATCCAAAAGTTCCATCGCTGTATTTTGGTCTGAATGAGTCCGGTGATATACCGTAGAATGCTGCCCAAACAAGGTTTTCATAATTGTTGAAATTTGTACCTTTTGAAACTGCATGTGAACCGGATAGATTAACACTCAACTGAGTGGTCTTTGTCAAAGTGAAGTCAAAATTACTACGAACGTTAATACGGTCATATCCAAAGCCTGTTTTATAACCCCGATTATTATCAACGTTTTTATATATGTCTCCTTCATGCGCATAGTCCACACTGGTAAAGTACTTTACAAACTGAGTACCACCTGAGACATTAACGTTAGCATTGTACGAAGTCGCAACATCTTTCAATAACTCATCCACCCAATCCACATTTGGATAACGTTCAAATTCCTCTGTATTGGCAGGCCAACGGTATTTATTGATAGTTTGTTGTGGTAAATAGTAGCTCCATGATTCCGGTTTGTATCCTAATTCGTTTTCGATAACCCGATTACGTAACATTAACGCATCGTATGAATCTTTGAGACCCGGTAATTTTGAATATGTTTTCAGGGTAGTACTAACGTTAATATCAACATTGGCTTTACCTTCCTGACCACGTTTAGTATTTATAAGAATAACTCCATTTGCCCCACGCACACCAAAAACGGCTGTTGCTGAAGCGTCTTTTAACACTGAAATTGTAGCTACCGAGTTGATATCCACACTGTTCATTGGACGTTCTATACCGTCGACTAAAACTAAAGGATCACTTCCGTTCCAAGTGGAAACACCGCGAATCGTAATTCTTGGATCTTCTTCACCTGGTTTTCCTGAAGCAACCATTGTTACTAATCCTGGTAAATTTCCGGTTAGAGCCTGTCCCAGACTGGATACACCACCTGTACGCTCCAATACTTGACTGTTAGTTTGAGTAATAGCTCCGACCACACTGGCTTTTTTCTGTTGTCCGAAACCTACCACTACTACTTCATCTAATTGCAGATTTTTGTCACTTAATGTAACTATAATCTCTTTATTTCCCTGAACTTCCACTTCTTTGGTTTCCATACCCACGTATGAAACCACCAGAGTATGACTCCCGGAAGGAATTGTCAGGGTAAATCTTCCATCCGCATTCGTCACGGTGCCCACAGCTTTGTTTTGTTTAAGCGTTACAGAGGCTCCGATAATCGTTTCTTGATTTGAATCCTGAACCACACCTCTCACAGTAGCATTTTGTGCAAGGACCGATGTGAGACTCAATGAGGCCAGCAAGAATAGCGATGAAACTGCTTTTATCTGATTGAATACGAAATAGAAACAATCAGAAATGATTTTTCTGTTGATGTTTTTCATTATTTTCTCATTAAACTTAATAAAATGTTTTCTGGATAACGTTTACATTTTCTCTGTATAATATTAATGTATCATATGGATACAAATTATATGGAAATGTTAAAAATAACTGGTTAGATTGGGTTAATAAAGGTCAACTTCCGTCTTTTTTTCTCATGATTATTAATTTTTAAGTGTTAAGAGTATTTTTCAATTATAATGTTACAAATTTATCAAATATGAATGTTCAAATCTTACAGAATTGATTCGTATATTATTACATATGATACATTTTAAATATTACAATAACATTATTTTTTAAATTTGATACATTTTCAATTTTTCCTGCTATTTTTGTATCCGAAATATACCATATAAAACATGAAATCACTTCTTTTTAAAATAATTGTTCTTGCTTGTCTTGTACACAGTTATTCCAATGCTCAGACAGGCATCTTCTATTCTACGGACAAAGACCTTTCAAACAGCCTGATAAACAGCATTTATCAGGATAAACGCGACTATATCTGGATTGCTACTGAAGATGGGTTGAATAAGTTTGACGGAGTAAAATTTTCTGTTTACAAAAACAACCTGAAGGACTCTACATCGCTGAAAAACAACTATGTACGATGTATGTACGAAGATTCAAAAGGTAGATTTTGGGTTGGAGGCATCAATGGATTGCAGCTTTTCAACCGGACTTCCAATAAATTCTCAAATATCCACCTGTATTCCTCCAATAATATTCTCCAACCGCATGTTACATCTATATTTGAAAGCAAAGATGGAACAATTTGGATAAGTACTTCCGGAGAAGGAGTCTTAAAACTCAACCCGAATAATAATTCCCGCTTTGAGGCAGACGCCCGACTGAATTCAAAACTGCCAAGCATCCACCTGATGTTCGTGTATCAAGACAGCTACAACCAGCTTTGGATCGGAACCGAGAATCACGGACTTTGCATGTACGACACCGGAAGCGGCGCTATCCGATCTTTTGACGTAAAAACCGGAAATATTGACAATAACCGTATTTCAGCCATCGCTGAAGACGATAAAGGAAACATTTTTATCGGTACGCTTGCCGGAGGAATTTTCAAACTCAACAGAGAAAAATGGGATTTTGAATCGATACCACGTGCTAATAGTCCTGTGCCCCTTCCTGTCAAAAGTCTTTTTATCGATAACCAGAAACAGCTGCTTATCGGAACCGATGGTTTGGGATTAAAATATTACAACTACGAGAACAACCGGGTTGAGGACTACCAGATGTCTTCATCGATTTTTGACTTCTCAAATGTTAAAGTTCACTCCATTCTGCAGGACAGAAGAGGTAACCTGTGGATCGGCCTTTTCCAGAAAGGAGTTTTCCTCCTGAGAAACAATCCTTACCGTTTTAATTACATTGGCAACAAGTATCACAACCAGGATTTGATTGGATCGAGCTGTGTCACTGCAGTTTATAAAGACAAAGATTATCTCTGGATCGGGACTGACAACGATGGAATGTATCAGCTTGACAAGCAGTACCGCGTGCGCCATTTTGCTCACACTAATACGCCAGGCTCAATTACCAGCACGGTTATGTCAATTGTACAAACCAAAAACGGGGAAATCTGGCTCGGCTCCTATTTGAACGGATTGGCACTTTTCAACAAATCTACAGGCAGCTGCACCTACTTCAACGACAAGCCTGCAAACCTGGGCAACAGTACTTTTGATAATAAAATCAACTGCATGATTGCAGATGAAAATAATGTGCTTTGGATCGGAACTCACGGTGGTGGAGTTTACACATTTGATACAAATACACGGAAATATGTGAAGCATTATTCGTTTCCATACATCACTAACGATTGGATAAACTGCCTTTTCAAAGATAAAAACGGAATGGTATGGGCGGGAACACACAAAGGTTTTTCAATCATTGATACAAAAAAAAATCAAGTCAAAAATTTCTCCGAAAACAATGAAATCACACCCGGCAAGGTGATTTACTCCATTTTTCAGGATAAAAAAGACAATATTTGGATTGGGACTACCGAAGGTGTGGCAATCTACGATGTAAAAAACAATAAATCTCAGAAATTAACGGTTGAGAATGGGCTGGCGAGCGACGTTATCTGCGGACTGGTAGAGGATGCAGGTGGAAATATCTGGATGAGTACGCACAATGGCATTTCGAAATACAATCCGAATGACAGCACTTTTTCGAATTATTACAGCTCTGACGGCCTGCAAGGCAATGAATTTACCAAAGGAGCATTTTTCAAAAGTGAAAATGGCGAAGTTTTCTTCGGTGGTATCAGCGGACTAACTTCATTTTTTCCAGAACAGATAAAGGAAGACAGAGAGTCGCTTAAACTTTTCGTAACAGCACTGAATATCGGCGACAGAGTAGTTTTCAACGATGGTAAAAAAGGGAAAGCCGGTAATCGCTTTATCTCTGACCTTGACACTATTTTTCTGGATTACAAAGACAACATCTTCAATCTTGAGTTCTCAACTTTCAACTACGGTGTGGCCGAACAGGTGCACTACCGCTACAAAATGGAAGGGCTCAATGATACCTGGATCAGCACCAATCCCGGCGTAAACCGGATTCACTTCACCAATATCAATTTCGGCACCTATAAACTGAAAGTAACTGCATCACTCCGCGATCTGGAGTCTGAAGTGCGTGAAATTACCATAATTATTTCTCCACCGTGGTATTTGACAAATCTGGCAATCGCCACGTACATCATACTTGCAATGTTATTACTGTACGGTGTAGCCCGATTTATCCTCGACAGAATCAAACACCGCCAGGAAATGATGATGCGTCAGCATGCCGAGCAACTCAACGAAGCCAAACTGCAGTACTTCATCAACATTTCTCACGAGATCAGGACACCGATGAGTCTGATTATAAGTCCTCTGGAGAAATTAATTCCAGGCGAGAAAGATCCGCAGAAAATCTATCTTTATCAGATCATGCATCGGAATGCAAAACGTATTCTCAGGCTGATTAACCAGCTGATGGACATACGGAAAATTGATAAAGGACAGCTTGTCCTGAAGTTTCGTGAAACGGATATCGTCGGCTTTATCCAGGATTTGATGCAGACCTTTGAATATACGGCGAATAAACGAAATATGGACTTCCAATTCGTTCATGATCAGCCGGCTCTCAAGGTTTGGATCGACTTGAACAACATGGACAAAGTATTGATGAATATTCTGTCAAATGCATTCAAATTTACGCCTGACAATGGAAAAATCACGATAAAACTGAATACCGGGACAGCTCCAGAAGCAGAAGGTGCATTGAAAAATTACTTTGAAATCACCGTTTCAGACTCCGGAATAGGGATTAATGAAAGTGATTTGGAGAATATCTTCGCCCGTTTCTACCAAATCGATAATGATTACACCAAGTCTCAGATCGGAACAGGAGTAGGACTTCACTTGTCCCGATCACTCGTGGAACTTTCTCACGGAATCATCTTTGCGCGAGCTAATTCAGAAGGACCTGGTAGCGAATTTGTTATCCGCCTGCCACTCGGAAACAGCCATTTGAGCAGACACGAAATGATTGGAGAAATGGCACCTACAGAAACTTCAGCAATCACCCATAATGTTGAAAAAGAGAATCTTGAAGTTCTCTCTGAAGTAATTTCAGAGCCAAAAGCCGAGGTAAAGTCAAAAACAAAATTCAGAATCGCCGTAGTGGAAGATGACTATGAAATCCGCAATTACCTGAAGGTGGAATTATTACCCTATGTGAGAGTGGATGAATTTCACAACGGAAAAGAAGCATTGCAGCATGTGTTGACTCACAAACCCGATCTTGTGCTCAGCGATGTGATGATGCCCGAAATGGACGGAATGACACTCTGTAAAAAAATAAAAACAAATCCAATCATCAACCACATACCCGTCATTCTGCTCACCGCAAAAATTACCGATAAGGATAAAGCCGAAGGATTTGAAACCGGAGCTGATGCCTATGTTTCAAAACCTTTCAATATCGATTTACTCACAAAACAAATACTTAATCTGATTGAAAACCGGAGAAGAGTTGAACTGAAGCCTTTGGAAGAGGAAAGCAATAAAAAACTCATTACTACCGAGCCTCTGAAATCATCGGATAAAAAACTTCTTGAAAAGATTCTGAAATTAATCAATGAAAATATTTCAAGCGGTGATCTGAACGTAGATTTTCTCTCTAAAAATATAGGAATGAGCCGCGTACACATGTACCGGAAGGTGAAAGAACTTACCAATCAATCCACACATGATTTTATCAAAACAATCCGGATGAAAAAAGCTTCGGAAATGCTCAGCGGCCAGAAAATCAATATTTCGGAAGTGTCTTATGCGCTCGGATTTTCAAATCTCTCGCACTTCTCAAACGTATTTAAGGATTTCTACGGCATGTCTCCCAAGGAATATTCCGAAAAACACCGGCAGCAGGACGAAACAGAATGATGAGTGACAATATGTCATCACTTTCCGTTTCGCGTCCCCGGTTTTTGGTTTCTACGGTTTGATTTGTTTCTGAAATTCCCTCTGGATGAGCTGCCCGGTTTTCTGCTTCTTTTTCTGTTGGCTTGCGGGTTATATTCGGGTGCTGCGCCAAGCTCCTCCGGAAGCGGTATTTTGTAAATTTCTTTTTCCAGAAAATCTTCAATCTGGCTAAACCGATATTGCTCTTCGGGTCCTACGAGGGTGATTGACATGCCCTCGTCGCCGGCACGGGCCGTACGCCCGATGCGGTGAACGTAATCTTCCACTTCGTAGGGCACATCGTAGTTGATTACCAGCGTTATATCGTCGATATCAATTCCACGGGCAACTATATCGGTAGCAATCAGCATATTCACGCGGTTATTTTTGAATTCGTGCATGATGGCATCGCGCTCTTTCTGTTCCAGATCGGAGTGCATCTCTCCTACCGAAAGTCCCATTTTGCGGAGCGTACGGGTTAGTTCCTTCACTTTCAGTTTCGAGCCGGAAAACAGGATGACTTTATTCGGAGTTTTATCAGCAAACAGATGCCTGATGATTCCGTTTTTCTGCGTTTCTTCGCAAATATAGGCCGTTTGCATGATGGTTTCCGGCGGACGCGAAATGGCAATTTTCACCTCTACCGGATCACGCAGAATGGTTTTGGCCAGCTGGCGGATTTTGGGGGGCATGGTAGCCGAAAACATGATGGTTTGCCGCTCTTTGGGCAAGCGGTGCACAATCATCATGATATCGTCAAAAAATCCCATATCGAGCATCCGGTCGGCTTCATCCAGTATGAAATATTTCACATGCGAAAGGTCAATTTCCGATAAATTCAAATGAGAAATTAATCTGCCGGGCGTTGCAATCACCACATCGGCTCCTTTTTGCAGTCCGTTACGCTGAACATCCCAAGCCTGCGAATCACTGCCTCCGTACACCGCTACCGAAGATACTGGTACAAAGTACGAAAAACCTTCCATCTGCTGATCGATTTGCTGTGCCAGTTCGCGAGTAGGCGACATGATAATGGCATTTACAGCATGTTCCACGCGGGGTTCGGTGTAAAGGTTATTTATAAGAGGAAGCAAAAACGCAGCTGTTTTGCCTGTACCGGTTTGTGCACAGGCTATTAAATCTCTCTTTTCCAAAATAACAGGTATTGCCTGCTCCTGAACGGGAGTCATTTCGGTAAAATTCATGGCGTCAAGTCCGTCCAGCACCGCATCACACAGCGGAAGTTCATCAAATCTCATTTTATACGAATTTATTTTCTTATTTTTTCACAAAAGTACTACTAAAATTTCGAAAAATGATGTTTTACAGCAGGTTATTTAAGATTCCGACCTTCAGTTTACACTAAACAGACACATCAGATTTATATCATAAAATGTAAGAATCATAAAAAGTTAACTATATTTGTAGAAAAATATACTCAATGCAAAAGAAATCATCCACCATCATCATCTTTCTGCTGTTGATTATCACCGGTATTTTGCTTTACAATACTTTCATTCAAAAAAATGATGTAAAAAATGATGTAAAAACCGGGAATGTAACAAAGAAGACGACAAATAAACCTTCGGTAATAACTACTGACAATCAAGAGATTGACAAACTTACCCGTGAAGAAGTAGTGGTGCCGTATGTGAAAGAAAACGGCCGTCTCCCCGATTATTACATCACCAAGCGACAAGCCAGACAACATGGCTGGATAGCCTCAGAAGGCAATCTGTGTGATGTACTACCCGGAAGAGCCATCGGCGGAGACATTTTCACCAATCGCGAGAAGCGACTTCCGACACGTAAAGGCCGAACCTACTACGAGGCCGATCTGAACTACAAGTGCGGAAACCGCAATGCCGACAGGCTTATTTTCTCCGACGACGGACTGATTTTTGTTACTCACGACCATTATAAAACCTTCGAAAAACAATGAAACAGGTAACTTTTGATTTTGAAAAAATAGAATCCATAGACGATTTCTACCGTGAAGCCGTTGAAAAAATGGATTTGCCCGATTATTTCGGCTATAACCTCGATGCAATGTGGGATTGCCTCACCGGTGAAATTGAACTTCCGATTGAAATCAGGTTTATCAATCTTACATCGGAGCAGTTGGATGAATTCGTTGAAATAATTCTTCTGTTTGAAGATGCCGCTTTCGATATGGACGAAGATTTATTTTTTGAATATTCGCTCAAAGAGGATGAGGCAGATTTGCTGTTGACCGGTGATGAAACAGAGTAGCCCGATTCCGGTTGGCATATTTTCCGAAAATTAACTATCTTTGCAGTCTGTTTTTTCAGAAATAACTGCACGCAAAAACTTAATATACTGATATAATGATTATTATCCGGCAGATTACGGATAAAAATTTTCACAAGAATATGGCAATAGAAATAAAAGAACTCACTTCGCGTGATACAGATTACTCCCAATGGTACAATGATTTAGTGATAAAAGCCGATCTGGCCGAAACTTCGGCAGTACGTGGCTGTATGGTGATTAAACCTTACGGATACGCCATCTGGGAAAAGATTCAGGGAGAACTCGACCGGATGTTTAAGGAAACCGGCCATGTGAATGCTTATTTTCCGCTTTTTATCCCCAAATCATTCCTGAGCCGTGAGGCCGAACACGTGGAAGGATTTGCCAAAGAATGTGCCGTGGTGACGCATCACCGCCTGAAACAAGACCCCACCGGCAGCGGATTAATTGTAGATCCGGAAGCCCGTCTGGAAGAAGAACTCATCGTGCGCCCCACCTCCGAAACCATCATCTGGAACACGTATAAAAACTGGATCCAATCTTACCGCGATTTACCTATCCTGGTTAATCAGTGGGCCAACGTAGTACGCTGGGAAATGCGAACCCGGCTTTTCCTTCGAACGGCCGAATTCCTCTGGCAGGAAGGACACACTGCCCACGCTACCGAAGCAGAAGCCATCGAGGAAGCTGAAAGAATGCTCCATGTGTACGCCGATTTTGCCGAAAACTTCATGGCCGTTCCGGTACTGCGCGGATTGAAATCGGCCAACGAGCGATTTGCCGGTGCCATCGAAACATACTGCATCGAAGCACTTATGCAGGACGGAAAAGCCCTCCAGGCAGGCACTTCACACTTCCTTGGACAAAACTTTGCCAAAGCATTTGATGTGACCTTTGTGAATAAGGAAAATAAAATGGAATATGTGTGGGCTACATCCTGGGGAGTTTCTACCCGGCTTATGGGAGCACTCATCATGACTCACTCCGATGACAACGGGCTTGTACTGCCTCCAAACCTGGCTCCATATCAGGTAGTTATCGTACCTATTTACAGGAATGAAGAACAACGCGCTGCCATAACCGAAAAAGTGAATGAATTAACGGCAAAACTACGTGCCTTGGGCATCAGTGTGAAATACGACAACAACGACAATAAAAAACCGGGCTGGAAATTTGCGGAATATGAACTGAAAGGCGTACCTGTACGCCTGGCTATGGGTGCCCGTGACCTCGAAAACGGTACTGTAGAAGTAGCCCGACGCGACACACTCACCAAGGAAACCGTATCTTTCGAAGGTATCGATACTTTTGTCGGCCATTTGCTGAAAGAAATTCAGGATAATATTTACCAGAAGGCACTCAACTACCGCTCCTCCATGACCCGCGAAATAAATTCGTATGATGAGTTTAAAGTGGAAATCGAAAAAGGAGGATTCCTGCTTTGCCACTGGGACGGTACGCCCGAAACAGAAGAGAAAATAAAGGAAGAAACCAAAGCCACCATCCGCTGCATTCCGCTCACAGGCGACAAAACTCCGGGATTATGCATGGTTACCGGTAAGCCTTCGGTACAGCGCGTGGTATTTGCCCGGGCGTATTAGAAGCCACTCCAGGCTCTCCGACGGGGAGGCTTTCAGAGAATTCTAAAATCGAATCCGGCAACATTGATGTAGATTAAAATACAAATACATATCTCGTGGAGACTTTAAGAGCTTAATGATGATAAAAAATTTCCTCCATTTCAACCGGGGGCAGAAAATCGGTATTTTAATTATGCTGGGACTGATTGTGACATCTTTGCTGGCAGGTTGGTTGTTGCCTCGTTTTGTACAACCGAAAACAGCAACAACCGATACCTCATTTCTGACAGAAGCCGCAAAATTCAAAGAAAGCCTTGTTGAACTTGAACGAGCAAAACAAAACCGTTACCCGGATTACGACAATTTTTACAAACCGTATCCGAAAAAGACTTTTGAGAAAGAGAAATACGAACTTTTTATTTTTGATCCCAATTCTGCCGATTCAGCCACGTTGGTTCGACTGGGATTAAAGCCTTACGTAGCTGTAAACATATTACGATACAGAGTCAAAGGTGGAAAATTCAGAAAACCGGAAGATTTTGCCCGGGTTTACGGCATCACTCCCGAAAAATTCGAAGAACTGAAGCCTTTTATTTCATTTGAATCAAATATAGCGAAAGTAGCGGATGAAAATTTTTCTGAAACGGAAAATCAGGAAATAAAACCGGAGAAAAAGAATCTTAAAAATGGTATTGTAATAGAACTGAATACAGCTGATACTGCTGCAATGCTTCAGATAGCAGGTATCGGACCTTCAACTGCCAGGGGAATTGCCCGATATCGGAACCTTTTGGGAGGCTACCACTCCATTGAGCAGCTGAAAGAAGTATACGGAATGCGACCTGAGAATTTCGAACGAATCAGGTCAAATTTTACGATTGATGACTCGCAAATAAAAAAAATTAACGTGAACACCGCCAGCGTGGACCGACTGAAAAAGCATCCTTATATCAAAACTTTCCAGAAAGCTGTGGCCATTTACGAATACCGACGCAAAAAAGTGAAACTCAGCGGAATAGAAGATTTGAAAGTACTCGATGAACTTACAGGAGAAGATTTAAGCAAATTAGCTCCGTATCTGGAATTTAAATAAACTCAAAATGAACCTGTTGGAATCAGTCAATATAAGATTGCGCGCACCGGAGCCCGAAGACCTGGAGTTACTCTACAAGTGGGAAAACGACAGTTCGGGATGGCACACCTGCAACACACGCACACCCTACTCACGGTTTCAGCTAAAAAAATACATAGCATCCTCCACATTTGATATTTATGAGAACAAACAGCTCCGGCTAATGATGATGGAAAAAACCACTTCTCAGGTTGTTGGGACAGTGGATTTGTTTGATTTCGACCTGCATCACAGCCGGGTGGCATTAGGGCTTTACGTGGCACCCGAGTTTCAGGGCAGGGGTTATGCCCGTGAAAGTCTGAAACTGGCTGAAAATTACGTTTTCAACTTTCTGAAAATCAATCAACTCTACGTGCAGATAGCTGAGAGCAACATGCCCAGCCGAAAACTTTTCGAAAACAACTACGAACTCCACGGCATGCTGAAGCACTGGATTAAAACGCACGAAGGTTTTGAAAATATACTCACCTACCAAAAATTCAGGTAGTAAGAAAAATGAAAGATGCTGATTTTGTCACCAAAATCAGCATCTTTTTTCACAGTAGCTTATAAACTGAAAACTTCTCTATTTAATCACCTGAATTTTAGCCCTGTAACTCGAAATAAATTTCAGTTTCACACGTTTGGAAGGCAACGAATCACCCGTAATAATTACATGCAACTGATCATTTTTCAACATTTGAAGTAAATCGCCGTCAACAATTTTGATGGTAATTTTTCCATTTTGAATTTTATCGGCCTGAGCTACCAGATTAGTCTGATTATCAAAATAAATTTTCACATTTTTGAATTCATTCATATCGAAGCCGGCAGGTTCCACCAGTTCAATGGTTCCGGCCGTAATCACAAATTCAATGATGTTATCCAGATCGTAGCCAAGTTTTTCAGCTTCCTCCACAACGTTTACATCAAAGGTCTTATCCAGAAGTACCTTGGTTTCAGCAGTAATAGCAGGTGCTTTTTGCGCGGGGACACTAGCCGGAGCGGGCTGAACTTCAAAAATAACTTCAACGTTGTTTATCGGAATGGGTACAGCCAGTTTTTCCTTAATAGTTTCGCACGACGTAAATGCCAGCATTAATCCGGCGAAAATAACAACTGAGGAGATTTTAATTTTTCGAGTCATAGTGGTATTTTTTAGCTTTGTTTGAGTTTGTAAAGTTATCAAATTTATAGAATAACAATCAAATTCAGAAATTTGTTTTTGAGAAAAAAAAGAAAATATCTCAAAAAAGGGATTAATTTCTGTTATTCTGAAGGTTTTTTGCACAAAATCAATCGTTTTATTACCTTTGCTGCCGTCAGAACAAATAAAAATTGCAGCAATATGTTACTCAACCGCAATATCAAAGAAAACAATAAAAATGCATTTTATCACCTCGTCATTGGCCTTATTTTTATCGGTATGACACTCTGGGTGTACTTCAAAGGCGAAAACAAACCGAACGGCGTGGATCAGTTTGACTGGGTGTATATTTTTATTTTCGGGATGGTTGGAGTTTTTTTTTCGTTCAAAGGTTTAAGTTCCATTTTCCGGAAAGCCTACATACTGGTGGACGAAGAGCGAATTGCAATCAAGCCGGACGAAACAACCAAGTCTGAAACCATTTTATGGAATGACATTGAGGCCATCAGACAAGTCGAAAAGAATTTCGAAATTCTGAAAAAAGACGGGTCCTCCTACATCATTTATTTCTCCTACTTCAAATACGAAAATGCCGGCGATTTGAAAGAAGCCATTATCGATATGGCATCAACAAAAGGTATTTCTATTCAGGAGTAAAACGCTTACACTGAATACAAAAAATCCCTTCTTTTAAACTTTGAAGGGATTTTTTTATTTAATACTAAGTTGATTATGAACTTAATACTCCTGCCAGCTCTTTATTTTCACATCGTCGGGCTTCAGGCTGCAGAATGAATTGATAAAAGCCGAAGCCAGTCGCGCATTGGTAATGAGCGGAATGTTATAATCCACTGCGCTGCGGCGGATGATATAACCGTTGGTCAGCTCACGTTTCGTAATGTCTTTCGGGATATTGATGATCAGGTCAAATCTTTTTTCGGCAATCATGGTGCGGATGTTGTTTTCACCGTCTTCGTCGGGCCAGTTTACATCTGTGGCTTTCACCCCGTTTTCTTCCAGAAATTTTTGAGTACCATGGCTGGCAAAGAGTTCAAAGCCTTTTTCGTGAAGCAATTTGCATGCTTCAAGCAGATCCACTTTTGATTTGACTTCGCCTGATGAAATCAAAACACCTTTCTTCGGAATGTTGTAGCCAACTGAAAGCATGGATTTGAGCATTGCTTCGCCAAAATCATCGCCTATGCAGCCCACTTCGCCGGTCGACGACATATCCACGCCCAGAATGGGGTCGAAATTCTGCAATCGGGAAAATGAAAACTGCGATGCTTTCACGCCGATGTATTCCAGGTCGAATACCGAGCTGTCCGGTTTGCGGAAAGGGGCATCGAGCATGATGCGAGTGGCTGTTTCGATAAAATTATGTTTCAGCACTTTGGAAACAAACGGGAAAGAACGGGAAGCTCTCAGATTACACTCTATTACCTTAATTTCATTGTTTTTGGCCAGATACTGAATGTTGAACGGACCGCTGATTTTCAATTCACGGGCAATTTGTTTTGAGATTTTTTTCACCCGGCGCATGGTTTCGAAGTAAATTTTCTGAGCCGGAAACACCAGTGTGGCATCGCCCGAGTGAACACCTGCAAATTCAACGTGCTCGGAAATGGCATATTCCACCACTTCACCGTTTTTGGCAACCGCATCAAACTCAATCTCCTTGGCATTCTGCATGAAAACAGACACCACAACCGGAAATTCTTTGGAAACCCTGGCTGCCATCTTCAGGAATTCATGCATCTGATCTTTACTGTAACATACATTCATGGCGGCGCCCGAGAGTACATAGGAAGGCCGGATAAGTACCGGAAATCCAACTTCTTCCACAAAGGCATCTATCTCATCGAAACTGGTGAGTTCCTTCCAACGGGGCTGATCAATATTCAGGCTGTCGAGCATGGCCGAGAATTTATGCCTGTTTTCAGCGCGATCTATTGAAAGTGGCGAAGTTCCCAAAATGGGTACGTGCTGACGATGCAGCTTAATAGCGAGGTTATTCGGAATTTGTCCGCCCATGGACACAATTACTCCTTTCGGATTTTCTATTTCAATCACGTCCAGGACGCGTTCCAGCGTTAATTCGTCGAAATAAAGGCGATCACACATGTCATAATCGGTCGAAACCGTTTCAGGGTTGTAATTAATCATTACAGACTGGTAGCCCAGATTCCGGGCAGTCTGAACGGCATTCACCGAGCACCAGTCGAACTCTACCGACGAACCGATGCGGTAAGCACCAGAACCCAACACAACAACAACCTCTCCAGAACCCTCAGAAGGAGGGGAAATATGCATCTTTTCAGTATTCGTACTTGTGCTGTGGGACGTGTTTTCTCGTCCTTTGGGGGAATTAGAGGGGGCTCCGTAAGTAAAATACAAATAGTTGGTTTTTTCCGGATTTTCGGAAGCAATGGTGTTTATCCGGCGAACAATTGGTTTTACGTTCATAACCTGACGATGTGTTCGTACGCGTAACAAATCATCTTCTACAGTTCCCTGTGGATTTTCCACAAAACGGGCTATCTGAAAATCGCTGAAACCGAGCCTTTTGGCTTCGTTAAGTACTTCTTCGGTAAGGTCTTCAATCCGGTTGAATCCGGCAAGTACCTTGCTGTAGCGCACTATATTTTCAAGTTTTTCAAGAAACCACTTGTCAATTTTTGTAAGCGCTTCGATCTGATCCACCGTATATCCTTTTTCGAAAGCATCTGCAATGGCAAAAATGCGCAAATCGGTAGGATTGGAAAGCTCATCTTCCACATTATCGAAAGTCATATCACGATTCCCTACAAATCCGTGCATCCCCTGCCCTATCATGCGCAGTCCTTTCTGAATAATTTCTTCAAACGATTGTCCGATGGACATAATTTCGCCCACCGACTTCATGGATGATCCGATTTCGCGGCTTACTCCTTCAAATTTGGTGAGGTCCCAGCGTGGAATTTTCACAATCATGTAATCTACAGATGGTGCCACGTAGGCCGAATTTGGTGTTCCCATTTCGCCAATCTGATCCAGCGAATAACCCAGCGCCAGCTTGGTGGCCACGAATGCCAGCGGATAACCCGATGCTTTGGAAGCCAGCGCCGACGAGCGACTGAGGCGGGCGTTGATTTCGATGATGCGGTAATCGTTTGTTTCGGCATTGAAGGCATACTGAATGTTGCATTCGCCCACAATACCAATATGACGAACTACCTGACGGGCAATGTCTTCGAGCAAAGCAATCTGTTCTTTCGACAAAGTAATGATTGGAGCAACCACTATACTTTCGCCCGTGTGAATGCCCAGCGGATCGAAATTCTCCATCGGTACAACGGTAAAACAATGATCGTTTTTATCCCTGATTACTTCAAACTCAATCTCTTTCCACCCTTTCAGGCTCTCTTCCACCAGTATTTGTTGCGAAAACGAGAGAGCGCTTTTACAGAGTTCTATAAATTCGGTTTCATTCTCCGAAATACCCGACCCTTGTCCGCCAAGTGCGTAAGCCGAACGAACCATAATCGGAAATCCGATTTCGCGGGCAGCGGCGAGCGCATCCTCCAGACTTTCCACGGCGTGCGAAACAGGAGTTTTTATTTCAATTTCATCCAGTTTTTTTACAAACAAATCACGGTCTTCGGTAATCATAATGGCTTCTACCGTTGTTCCCAATACCTGTACGCCATACCTGGCAAGTACACCGCTCTGATACAGTTCAGTGCCGCAATTGAGAGCTGTTTGTCCGCCAAAAGCAAGCAGGATACCGTCCGGTTTTTCTTTCTGAATTACTTTTTCGACAAAATAAGGTGTAATGGGTAGGAAATATACTTTATCGGCCACCCCTTCCGAAGTCTGAATGGTAGCAATGTTCGGATTGATTAATACGGTTTCGATGCCTTCTTCGCGCATTGCTTTGAGGGCCTGCGAACCGGAATAGTCAAATTCGCCCGCCTGCCCTATTTTCAGAGCACCTGAACCCAGTAAAATTACTTTTTTGATTGATTTGTCCATTTGTATATTTATTTTTTTCAGTTTTTTATACACACAAAAAAAATCGGAAGAAATTCAGACTGATTGTCTTTATTTTTTCCGATTTGTAAAAAGAATAAGTTGTTTTGAGGATAAAAACACCGGTTTGCCGATTCCCCGTATAACAATTGCCTCATCTGATGCAGGCTTACACAACTTAGAATACATTTATCTTATTGATTAGAAAATACCTGTATAAATAATTTATGCAAAGTTAGGGCTTTTATTTAATATCCCGGTCAAAATTTTTGAAAATATTTTACAAAAAAGAAATTTAAGTTCTATCTTTGCAATCCATTTATTAGGCCATTAATCAAGCCTTTTTTTTCAAGCCTTTTTAGCTCAGTCGGTAGAGCAATTCATTCGTAATGAATAGGTCTGGGGTTCGAGTCCCCAAAAAGGCTCACCCTCCAAAACCCTTACTACAAAGCATTTCAAGACATTTTTAACTAAAAAATCTGACATGATTTTATGTCCGAAATATGTCTGTTTTGCTCAAAAAAATTACAAATAAATTACAAATATGGTTAAGTTCAGTATTTGCGTGAGAAAAATAATATCGAAAAATGAATTTGCGTATGCATATATCCGAATGTCTCACAATTCAAAAACAGACTACATTAAGACTCCATTTCAGGTAAATTATTCCCAGGTTAAAAATTTTGAGATTACACATTTCCCTTCAATTTCAAAAATTTCTGTTATTATAACGGAATACATCGAAAAATTGAATCGAATAAAAAGCGAATACATGACAGTTCAGGAAGTGAAAAAATACCTGATACTTGACGACGAAGGCATTTCCTTTACTACGATAGCTCAAAACAAATGTAATGCAGGAACAGATGAGGTAGCTTTCTGCCTGAATCATTTTTCGGCCCATCGGGTAACGGATAATAACATCGAGAAAGATTTCTCCCGAATCGATGTCCTGAACAGAAAAGTCATTGATTATCTTTACCGCAAAACTGATTGATGAACAGCACAAGTATTTGATAGAGGTATTCTGTCGATCTAACAATGCTAAAAAAAAGTTCCAGATTTTCCCTTCATGAATCACACTTGAAATTTATCGGTTGATTACTCATGTTGGGGAAAGTGGGGAGCTCTTCCTTTATGCTCTGAAACAACTCAGAAAGCATCCGGCAGAAATCACACGAATCAATTACCGGATGATTACATTTTTTTTATGATTCTGAAATTACCTTTGAAATTATTACATTTGAATCGAACAAATTCTACAGTTTACCTGACAATTTTGTGAAAAAACACGATGTTGTATCAAAATTACACGATGTTGAAACAAATGTTACAAAGCAACGGATACTCTGAGTGTAATTTTGCATCGTGAAATTTCAATTTTGATGAATCATATAAAACAATTAATCGAACAAACAATTTAATCAAAAAAAAACATGAATGAACAAAGAAAAATCAAAAGCAATGTTTTAAGGAAACTTAAGTTGCTTGGTTTGTTTTGCAGCATTAGTCTAGTACTATTGGCTCAAAACAGGACTGTTACAGGCACTGTCATTTCGGCAGAAGACAACGAACCATTAATAGGAGTTACAGTGATGGTAAAAGGCGGAACCATTGGAACTGTAACAAATCTGGATGGCGAGTTTAGTATCACATTACCGACTGATAACGAAACACTTATATTCTCAATGGTGGGTATGAAAACACTTGAAGTAAATACAAGAAATCGGACATCAATTAATGTGTTACTGGAATCAGACACCAAGGTACTTGAACAGATGGTAGTTACAGGATACACCACGCAAAAAAAGGCAGACTTAACCGGGGCTGTTTCCGTAGTGAATGTAGATGAAATCAAAAAATCAGCAGAAAACAATCCGATCAAATCCTTGCAAGGGAGAGTGGCAGGTATGACCGTATCGGCTGATGGTAATCCAAGCGGTTCTGCAAGTATTCGCATCAGGGGGATAGGTACACTTAACAACAACGACCCTCTTCTTATTATTGATGGTGTGCCTACCAAAGGAGGAATGCATGAACTTAATTCCAACGACATAGAAAGTATTCAGGTGTTAAAAGATGCATCTGCAGCAAGTATTTACGGATCGAGAGCAGGTAATGGGGTAATTATTATCACTTCCAAGCAAGGTAAAATTGGAAAAATGCGTGTCGATTTTGATGCTTATGCTACTGCAACCTCATACAACAACCCTTTGAAAGTATTAAATTCAAAAGAATACGGACAGGCCATGTGGCAGGCAGCCATAAATGGTGGCAGCAACCCAAACAACAATAATATCGGTTATCGTTTCGACTGGAATTATGACGGCGAAGATGGTACACCTGTACTGAATAACATGTTTCTACCTAAGTACCTGGATGCTGACAAAACAATGTATTCGGCTGATACCGATTGGTTTGACGAAGTATCAAGAACCGGAATGATTCAATCCTACAACTTATCGGTTAGTAATGGAACTGAAAAAGGCAAGTATTTCTTATCGCTCGGATATTTTGAAAACGAAGGAACAATCAAATTTTCGAAGTTTGATCGAATTTCAGCTCGTGTAAACAGTGATTATAAATTACTGGACGGCCTGCTGACAATAGGCGAAAACTTCACGCTTAACAGGACATCCGAAGTTCAGTCGCCCGGTGATGTACTCGATTTATCATTGAAAGCACTGCCAATGGTACCTGTACATACAATTGATGGAATTGGATGGGGAGGACCTTCCAAAGGTATGAACGACCGACAAAATCCTGTGCGACTTATCACCTACAACAAAGATAATCCTTACCAGTACTGGCGTACATTTGGAAATGCATTTGCCGACTTAGAACCGGTAAAAGATTTGCATTTCAGAACAAGTTTCGGTGTTGACTACGGAAACTTCTTTAAAAGATATATGCAGCGCACTTATAAATCAGGCTTTCTCAGCAATACTGTAAGTGGTGTAAATCTCGAACAATCTCATTCCATGAAATGGAACTGGACAAATACCGCTGCATACAAAAAAAGCATAGATAAACACAGCTTTGATGTACTGGCCGGTATGGAAATTTTTCGTCAATCCGATATAAGTTTCAATGCCTATACTTCGGGCGAGAATGCATTTACAGTTGAAACTCCGGAATACATGTGGCCTGGTGTAAGTACGGGCAAAGCACAGGTAGGCGGCGGAAAAACCGGTTATTCGCTGCTTTCATATTTCGGAAAAGCAAATTACGTGTATGATGATAAGTATCTAGCTTCGGCAACTATTCGTTATGATGGTTCATCCCGTTTTGGTAAGAACAACCGTTTCGGTACATTTCCGGCCGTTTCATTTGGATGGAGAATCTCTGAGGAAAATTTTATGGAAAGTGCCAAAAGCATTGTATCAGATCTTAAACTTCGTGCAGGCTGGGGACAAACCGGTAATCAGGAAATTGATAACTATGCTACCTACACAATTTTTGTTCCCGACTATGGAGTTGCCGACCCCACATGGAGTATTGTAAATGGTACAGCGTATGACATTACGGGAAATGGTTCGGGTTCATTACCTGCCGGTTTCCGGAAAATACAATCGGGTAACGATGATTTGAAATGGGAAACCACTACTCAAACAAATATTGGTATTGACTATGCATTGTTCGATAATAAACTTTACGGTTCAGCTGAATACTATGTTAAATCAACAAAAGACATTTTGATCCGACCGGCTTACCTGGCCGTAGTTGGTGAAGGTGGCGACCGTTGGAGCAATGGAGCATCGATGGAGAACAAGGGTTTTGAGGTATTACTTGGTTATAGAAACGCCACAATTTTTGGTTTAGAATATGATGTTACAGCCAATATTTCAGGTTTCAGAAACAAGGTAACGCATCTGCCCGAAGATGTTCAAAACTCGTATGGCGGACGCGAAGGTGACAATATTTTAGGTCGTCCTATCGGATCGTTCTATGGATATGTGGCCGATGGTATTTTCAAAACTCAGGATGAAGTTAACAATCACGTTGGACAAGATGGTAAAGCTATTGGCCGTATACGATACAAAAACGTGTACGAGGAAGATGGAAGAAATGAAATTAATGCCATGGATCAGACCTGGATTGGGAATCCATATCCCGACTTCTCTTATGGTTTGAATATTAATCTGGAATACCGGAACTTTGACTTGAGCATGTTCTTTCAGGGAGTACAAGGTGCTGATATCGTGAACGGAGTAAAGTATCAAACGGATTTCTGGAGCGTGGATGACGTTAACTCAAACAAGGGCAGACGTTTGCTGGATGCATTTCATCCTGTGACTAATCCTGATTCGGATATACCGATGCTACAAAACACCAACTCGAACAACGAAGGTCGCTTCTCGACTTATTATGTGGAAGATGGCTCGTACCTGAAAGTCAGAAATGTTCAATTTGGTTATACATTGCCAAAATCAGTTTTATCGAAAATAAACATCGAAAAGATCCGGTTTTACATTAGCGGACAGAATTTATTCACTATACATTCTAAAAACTTTACTGGTGTAGATCCTGAAAGCCCAGGATTCGGTTACCCTATCCCTATGATAAGTACACTTGGAATAAATCTAACTTTTTAAAAAATCAATAAAATGAAAAAACTCTTTAAAATAGGTCTTATCGGCCTGATACTAATTTTCTTCTCGGCATGTACAGATATTTTGAATGAAGAACCAACCGGAATCCTCACCACAGAAAACGTACAAAATGCGTACGAGGGTGCACTAACAGCAGCATACTCGGCATTAGGTAACGACCACTATGACAAACCGCTCAGCTTGTGGCCATATGGCACAGTACGATCCGACGATGCTTACAAAGGAGGATCCGGAGAACAAGACATTTCAACATTCCACTTTTTCGAAATATCAAAAAATATTTCGACTGAGTTTGGTGAAGTTGATGCGCTTTGGTATCAATGCTATGTCTCTATCTCGCGTGCTAATTCGGCAATAAAAGCAATTAATGCAGCCGAAAATCTCACGAACAAAGAAGCTAAAATAGCCGAAGCAAGGTTTCTCAGAGGTCACTTCTATTTTTTACTCAAGATTCTGTTTAAGAACATTCCTTATATCGACGAAACAGTACCTGTGGCTGATTATGGAACAATTTCAAACGTGGCACTTTCCAATGATGAACTGTGGCAGAAAATTGCGGATGATTTCAAATATGGTGTAGATCATTTACCTGCAAAACAAATGGACAGAGGAAGAGCTGACAAATATGCAGCGGCTGCATATCTGGCCAAAACATATCTGTACAAAGCCTACAGACAGGAAAACAGCCAGTCGAATGAAGTAACCTCAATAAATGCAGCAGACCTGAATAATGTATTGACTAATGCCGATTTGGTTATTGCATCGCAATATAAACTCGAGTACGATTTTGCATTCAACTTCTTGCCTGGTAGTTTTGAAAACGGCTCCGAATCAATATTTGCAGTTCAGTTTTCTGGTGATGATGGAACGAAATTCGGAAGGGTAAATTTCGCAGATTTACTATCAGTACCCATGAAACTGGGTTGTTGCGACTTCTTAAAACCGTCGCAAACGCTTGTTAATGCTTTTCGTACACAAAATGGATTACCTGTTTTTGAAAACTACAACACGAATAACAGCGGTTATTCGGAACAAAATGATCCCCGTCTCTTTCATACAGTAGCATTACCGGGCCTGGCATACAAATATAATGAATCACTAATTTATGATGTGGATTGGAACAGAAGTCCGGGCACATACGGAGTATATGCTTCATTAAAAGAGAATGTAGATCCTACCTGCGATTGCTTTGTTCCAATGGTTCCGTTTTATGCCAACACAAAAAACAGAATTGTTATCAGACACGCCGACTTATTACTAATGAAAGCAGAAGCACTGATAGAATTAAACCGTTCAGCTGAAGCTTTGCCAATAATCAATTCAATACGAGGCCGTGCCAAAAACAGCACTGATTTGATTAAATATGCCAATGATTTTATTGACATCAAACTTTATCAAGATGGTGTAAATTGTAACTGGACGCAAGATTTTGCACGACAAGCCCTACGTTGGGAACGCAGACTTGAACTTGCCATGGAAGGTGGTCGATTCTTTGATCTGGTACGTTGGGGAGTTGCTGAACAAGTTATGAATGAATATTATAACACTGAAAAGAACCGACGTTCCTACTATTCAGAGGCAAAATTCACAAAAAACAAACACGAGTATTTGCCTATACCTCAACAACAAATAAAGTTTAGCAAGTATTTATACAAACAAAATGTTGGATATTAAAAATCTGTAATGTTATGAAAAAAACAATTTATATTTTAGCAGTATTGTTGATAGCATTCAATTTTGCTGCTTGTACAGAAGAAGAACGTGATACAGTAGATTTGAATGCTGAAGTAGAAATTGAATCCTTCACTATCAATGGAGTTGAAGGAACCATTGACACAGCAAAACAAACCATTAAACTGTTCATGGCACCGGGTACAAATTTGACCAATCTAAGTCCCAGTATATCCATTTCAGATGGAGCTACTGTTACTCCTGCATCCGGAACATCAATGGACTACAGTTCATCCACCACAACTCCTATTGAATACAGGGTTTATAATAAAAATGTGTACAATACTTACAAAGTTACGGTGGAAGAAACCAAAGCAAAAATCACCATGTTCAAGGTAGGAGATGCTGTAGGTGATATTAATGAAGCAAACAGAACAATAACTGTATATGTTCCGGTTGCTACCGACCTGACGGCACTTACGCCGGTGATTGAATACACTGCCGGTGCAACAATAAGCCCTGCTTCAGGCGAGGCAGTTGACTTTACAAACCCTGTAGTGTATACATTGAATTATGTCGGCTATCAGTTTAGTTACACTGTAACAGTGCAGCATGGTTCAAATCCGGGTCTGATTATTTTCAATGGCGAGGATGTAAAACCGGTTTGGGCCAATATTGCCGCTACAGTCGAAAGTCCTTATGCCAATCCATTGACCGATGGAATTAACCCCACACCGTTCTGCGCTTCTATTATGCGGGCAGGTAATGATACTGATGCAGGTGGAAAACCATGGTCGGGTGGTGCGCTTTGGAACAGCTATAAAGTAAACATCGACCCTGCTGAATACGATCGTTTTAGCATTATGGTGCTTAAAAATGTAGTCGGCGATGTGCAGCTTGAAATCCAATCGGATGGAGAGCAAAATAAAGACTGGTTAAAAGTATGGTATTCTGAAGACAATTTAGGCAAATGGCAAAAACTAACTTTCAAAATACCTGAAAACAGAACAGCTGTCATAAACAACATTCTGGTAGCTCCACATGCACATGATGCAGGACAACCTGTTGCTTTTACAACTCACCGGGTATATTGGGATGAACTAATTGCACTTCCCAAAGAGTAAATTGAAAGAACACTACCAGATGCTAACTATCTGGTAGTGTTACTCATTTTATTTTTCAGTTATAAATTTTCCTTTATTTTCCTTTATGCGGATGCAGGGTTAAATAAAAAATCACATGAAACAGCCATGCCAATTTACTTTTGACACACAAGGGAATGATTGTATGACGTGTTCCATCTGTCCTTAATTAAAAAAATAATAAATAAACAGATGAAACACACATGTCCAAGTAAAATATTTTTGACACACACGGGCACGATTAAAAAACTTACAACAAATGATAGACGCTCAATATTCCCCCTTTAGGGGGTTAGGGGGCAGATATATAAATTATAAACACATGAAAATACCAGGTTTACTTTTAATGATATCATTGTTGTTGATATCGGCTTGCAAATCTCCTGATGAGCCTGATCCGGGTAATAACGATCCTAAAATCGACGAGACATTAACAAAAAAGACAACAGCAACCGAGGGCGATGCCATCAAAACGGTTTACGAAACATTTTATAAACCGGCTAATGCAGTAACCGGCGATCCCATGTCGTACTACAATGAAGCCGATCAAACATTCTACATCTATTTCCTTTTAGGAAGATTCTCGGGATACCCCGGTGGTGGAATCTATGTAACCAAAACAAAAGATTTTGCTAAATTTGTGCCACTCAACACTCCAAGCCCTCAGGTACTCACAGGTAAAGCAGGCGAATGGGATATAAACATGGGTACAGGCGATTGCATTAAGAAAGATAACAACTATCATTTCTTTTATACCGTATTTACATCACCATCCACTGTCTCAAAAGCTACACTTGCCAACGATTTGTCAGCGGGCGAATGGTATAAAAAACCATCTTTTAAAATTCAACCACCTGCATTCTGTAAAACCTCCGAATTTCGCGATCCGGATGTGTATTGGGACGATACACGTAACAAATACGTGATGCTTGTTGGCGGACAAACTACCGATAACCGCGCAGTACTTGTTCGATATCAATCGGACGACCTGAACAACTGGGAAGAAATACAAAGCCTTTACAAAGCCACAGATAACAACAATCCCAAATTATATGAATTTGCTACCGACACCGACCTGCCCGAATGTCCGGAAGTATTTAAGTTAGGAAACAAGTGGTATATGATATTCTCAAGAATAAACAGAGATAATCATCGAAAAACTTTTTATCGCATTGCGAACAGTCCGGACGGACCGTGGGAAATTTGTAAAGACGAGAACGGTGATCACGAAACATTTGACGGTCTTTGGCTTTACGCTGCCAAAACCTCATTCGATGGTCAACACAGATACCTGAGTGGTTGGGCATCGACAGGTCAGGACAAACAACCCAATATTAATGAATTGACATGGGGCGGAAACCTGATTACACATAAACTGATACAACAACCCGGTGGAAAATTATATCCTGCCATTCCGGATGCAGTGAATGCGAAATTTGCGACTCCAGTTCTTTTCAAAGACATCAAACAAAAAGGTTCTGTAGCAAAAAGCAACAACACGTTCACTCTTTCGGGGAATAGCCAGGTGGTTTTTAATCGCAATACATCTTCGCTAAAAATTGAAATGAAAATTGATGCCTCAGAAGCCGAAAAAGGATTTGGAATCGGGTTTGGCGCTTACGAAGATCAGGAAGAAAGTTACAAACTCATATTTGACATGACGAGCAACAATCAGTATAATTGCCCGGCACTTTTCATGTATCAAAACAATAAAGAACTGAATTTCACTCCACTGATTGTTAGCAACAACAAACAATTTGATGTGAAAATTATTATCGAGAAACAAGTTTGCGTGATGTACGTAAATGGCAATGTGGCTTTTACAAATCACATTTCTACCATGGAGCAAAACCCGTGGATGATTTTCAGTAACTCCGGAACGGTCAGGTTTTCGGATATAAAGATTTTCAAATAGATTTCGGTTGAGTTACCCAGAATAAATGAATCAAAAACACATGAACAGTAATACAATAATTCTAAGTTTGATGGACAAAAGCACTATCATTTTTGGAAAATTAGTGATCAGCCATTGTGAAAAATTCATTCGACTGATAGTTATTTCTGTAGTTCTTGTCTTATTCGTTTCCTGCGATACCGATGAGCCAACAATACCAACCACGAACAATGAATATAGTGAGCAGTACAGACCACAAATACATTTCTCAGCGAAACGAAACTGGATAAATGACCCCAACGGATTGGTTTACTTTGATGGAGAATATCATTTGTTCTACCAGCATAATCCACTTGGGCCAGAATGGGGAAATATGAGTTGGGGGCATGCCATAAGTACTGATTTGATGCACTGGAAACAGTTGAATGTGGCATTAATGCCTGATCATCTGGGAGATATTTTCTCGGGTTGTGCAGTGATTGATAAAAATAACACCGCAGGTTTTGGCAAAGATGCAATGGTGGCAATATATACAAGTGCCGGTAAAGTGCAATCTCAATCTATTGCTTACAGCACCGACAAAGGACGCACTTTTACAAAATACAGCGCTAATCCGGTACTGGCAAATCCGGGAATTGCTGATTTTCGCGATCCTAAAGTTTTTTGGCACAACGAATCGAACCAATGGATCATGTCATTGGCCACTAATCAAACCATTAGCTTTTACGGATCGGCCAACCTGAAAAGCTGGACACGCCTGAGCGAATTTGGCAATGGCATTGGCTCGCATGGAGGTGTGTGGGAATGTCCCGATTTATTCCCCCTGAGCACAGAGAACGGGAAAAAGTGGGTATTGTTGGTTAGTAATTCCGGAGCTCCAAACGGTGGTACAGGAACGCAGTATTTTATAGGGAACTTTGACGGAACGAATTTCACAGCTGAGGATGCTCCTTATCCTTTGTGGCTCGATTATGGAAAAGACAATTATGCGGGAGTGACCTGGGACAATATTCCGGAAAATGATGGCAGGCGTTTACACATTGGATGGATGAATAACTGGCAATATGCTAATAACATACCCGTTTTCAATATCGCTCCGAAAGGTGCACGTGGAAGCATGACGCTGGTGCGTGAGCTCAAGTTGGAAATGCATCCGGAGGGATATTTCCTGTTGAAGAATAAAGTGGTAAGCGAAGTAGAATCAATAGCCAATGATTGGAAAACAATTGTTGATGAAGCTTTCACTTCAAAAACAGTTGCGCTGAATACTGGTAATAAAAAAGCTTATCAACTCCAACTGATCGGAAAAACAGCTGATTCAGAAACGCTTTCTTTGAAACTGTCAAACTCAAAAAATGAATATTGCAGTATAACTATCGATGCGCGGAAATTAATTTTCAAAAGATCCGATTCCGGTATTGTTAACTTTGCTGACACATTTTCAGGTAACTCCGAATCGCCGGTTTTTGGAATTACAAATCCCGTTAAACTGGATATTTATGTGGATCAGTCATCAGTTGAAATCTTTGTAAATGATGGAACCATTTCACTAACGAATCTTGTTTTTCCATCTTCGCTCTATGATGTTTTGACCGTTGAAAGTAATAATAGCCATGTAAACACAAAATTTCGCACATTTAATAGTATATGGGAATAAATGGGCAGTTACATTGTATCAAAACTACACAACTGTGTAACAAATTTGACACTATAATCATCATTATCAATCTATTTTTGTAACCAAAATAAAATTTAAAAACGTATGAAAAACACAATCTATCCACTGCTTGCACTGTTGCTTATTTTTTCTGCCGGCTGCAAGACCAAAGACAGTAGTACAAAAACGCTCAAAAAAGATTTCAACATTGAAGCTGCTTATTTGCTTTTACCCATTCAGGATGAATCGCCCGAGGTAAAAGTGTCCGTAACTTATCCCGACAGTATATCAGAGTCTCCCTATTTTATCCGGTTAGCACAGGATAGCATAGATTATTGGGTAAAACTGGATGTAAAAAACTATAAAGGAAAAACTGTTTCACTGGAATTTGAAGGGCTGGAGAAAAACTCATTTGCCTTAAAGAATATCAAACAATCAGATAGTTTCGATTTTGAATATCAGGAAAAATATCGCCCTGCCTATCACTTCACACCCGAATATGGTTGGATGAACGACCCGAACGGTATGGTCTATTTAGATGGAGAATATCATCTTTTTTATCAATACAATCCCTTTGGCGCCGTATGGGGCAATATGCACTGGGGACATGCTGTGAGCACCGACCTTACTTCGTGGACATATCTTCCCGTTGCTATTGCACCTGATAGTCTGGGAGCAATATTCTCAGGAAGCGCTGTTATAGACAAAAATAATACTGCCGGATTTGGAAAAGATGCGATGATAGCCATTTATACCAGTGCAGGCAAGGTTCAGACACAATCCATTGCTTATAGTACCGACAAAGGGCGCACTTTTACAAAGTATGACAAAAATCCCGTGATTGCAAATCCGGATATACCCGATTTCAGAGATCCCAAAGTTTTCTGGCATAAAGAGACCAACCAATGGGTAATGGCTCTGGCAACAAAACAGACGATTACCTTCTACGGATCGCCCAATTTGAAGGAATGGACAAAGCTCAGTGAAATTGGCGAAGGCATTGGAGCACATGGCGGTGTATGGGAATGCCCGGATTTGTTCCCGATGACCTATCAGGGAAAAACAAAATGGGTCTTGTTGGTCAGTATTAATCCGGGCGGACCAAATGGTGGCTCTGCAACACAGTATTTCATCGGCGACTTTGACGGTAAAACCTTCAAACCTGACGCTCTTCCCTATCCGCTCTGGATTGATTACGGACGTGATAACTATGCGGGTGTGACATGGAGCAATATCCCGGAGGCCGATGGACGCACTATTTTTATCGGGTGGATGAGCAACTGGGATTATGCCAATCAGGTACCTTCAAAATATTTCAGAAGCGCTAATACCGTTCCCCGTGAACTGAAACTTGCTTCAAACGGCAATCACATAATTCTAACCAGCTATCCCGTAAAAGAAATGAATGCGCTGAAAAATGATAAGATAAATTCTCCGGAAGATGTAACGGTTGAAAACGAATATCGAATTGAAAAACTGTTGGATGAAAACGAAGGGACCTACGAAATAGAATTAACATTAACGCCCAATGCCGCTGAGATATTTGGATTTTCGCTGGAAAATACAAAGAATGAAAAAGTAGAAGTGAAGTTTGACAAACAAGTAAAACAAATCACTATGGACAGGAGAAGCAGCGGCCTGACAGCATTCAAAGATAATTTCGCTTCAGAAATGAAAGCACCGCTAACAGACAGGAAAGATTATCGTATCCGCTTATTGGTTGATAAAGCTTCCGCAGAACTCTTTGTAAATGAGGGAGAAACTGTGATGACTTCCATTTTTTTCCCGACCGAAAACATGAATAGCTTGAAATTATTCACCTCTAAAGGAGAAATAAAAGTATCCGGGATTAAAATTTCGGGAATCAACTAATTTTTCTGTTGGATCCTTAGACAAATTTAAAATCTGATTTCCAACCAATAAACAAAACTTAAAAACAAAAGATATGAAAAACAAAAAACTTGGATTAGCACTGTTCTCCACCATGTTAGCCTTTTTTGCAATGGGATTTGTCGACCTGGTGGGTATTGCTACCAATTATGTAAAAGCTGACTTCCAGCTGACTGATACAGTGGCAAACATATTCCCTTCCATGGTCTTTTTCTGGTTCCTGATATTCTCAATTCCGACCGGAATGCTGATGAATAAAATCGGACAGCGAAAAACAGTACTCTTAAGTCTTATCGTGACGATTGCAGCATTGATTATACCCATGATAAACTATTCGTTTGCATCAATGCTCATTTCATTCTCGTTACTTGGAATCGGGAATACACTTATGCAGGTATCCATCAATCCGCTTTTAACCAATATCGTTAGCGGAGACCGGCTCGCCAGTTCTTTTACTCTGGGTCAGTTTGTCAAGGCGATAGCTTCATTTTCAGCACCTCTTATCGCTGCATGGGCTGCCACTTCTTTAGGCAATTGGAAATACCTTTTCCCCATTTTTATGGTTGTTGCTATCGCTGCTATTTTGCTGCTCGGAGTGACTAAAATTGAGGAAAAAGATGCAAAAAATAAAAAATCTTCCACATTTCTGCAGTGTTTTTCCCTGTTGGGAGATAAAGTAATCCTGCTGTCATTTTTAGGAATAGTTTGCCACGTGGGTATTGATGTAGGTGTGAATGTTTCAGCTCCAAAAATTTTAATGGAGAGACTGAATATGACACTTGCAGAAGCCGGATTTGCCACCAGTTTGTACTTCTTGTTCCGCACCATCGGAAGTTTCTCGGGTGCAATAATTCTAACCAGATATTCGACCAATAAATTTTTCGCTATCAGCGTTGTGTTGATGGTTCTTTCTATCATTGGATTATTCACATTCAACGGTTTAATTCCGATTTATATTTCCATAGCGCTGGTAGGATTGGGCAATTCGAATGTATTCCCGATTATTTTGTCCAAAGCAATGCTTTATATGCCTGAAAAGAAAAACGAAGTATCCGGTCTGATGATAATGGGACTTTTTGGCGGAACAATATTCCCGTTGCTGATGGGTGTGATGTCTGATGCACTTGCTTCGCAGATTGGTGCTTTGATAGTGTTGAGCATAGGAATTCTGTACTTGGTATTCCTTACATTCAAACTGCAAAAAGATCAGGTAAATTATGCTGATTAGCATTGTAAGTAATTCCGGACTTAATTTTTAATCCGGTTTTTCAGAAAAAAAATAATGACAAAAAAACATCTTGAATTAAAATAAAAACATCAAAACGTATGAAAAACATTATAGTAGGCCTTGGCGAAATACTCTGGGATTTACTTCCGGGCGGAAAAGTATTAGGCGGAGCACCCGCGAATTTTGCCTATCAAACCTCTCAGTTTGGATTTGAAGGTTACGCAGTAAGTGCCATTGGCAACGATGCTTTGGGCGACGAAATCATTGACAGTTTGAAGAGCAAATCGCTCAAACATTGTATCGAACGTGTGGATTATCCAACCGGTACAGTACAGGTAACACTGGACGGGAAAGGAATTCCTCAGTATGAAATTTGTGAAAATGTAGCCTGGGACAACATTCCTTTCACTGCCGAAATCGAAAATCTGGCTCGAAATGCCAGTACAGTTTGTTTTGGTTCGCTGGCACAGCGAAGCGAAGTTTCACGGCAAACAATCCTGCGATTTCTCGAACTGCTGCCTGAAAATGCACTGAAAGTATTTGATATCAATCTGCGCCAGCATTTCTATTCCAAAGAAATAATCCACAACTCGCTGAAACATTCAAATATCCTGAAAATCAACGACGAAGAAGTAGTGCTGGTAGCCGGTCTTTACGGATGGAACGACATGGATGAAACCGAAATCTGCAAAAAATTAGTGGATACATACAATCTGAAATTAGTTATCCTCACAAAGGGAACAGGCGGAAGTTATGTAATAACTCGTGATGAAAAATTTTTCAGATCAACACCTGTAGTTGATGTAGCCGACACTGTGGGTGCAGGAGATGCTTTTACGGCCGGATTTGTATCTTCATTGCTCAGAGGTAAAACCATTTTGGAAGCACATAAAACAGCCGTTGAAGTATCCGCTTTTGTTTGTACTCA
>ERZ1645189.4-NODE-4-length-56001-cov-5.570640_pt1 | contig 56001 bp, 49 predicted proteins | sample MGYA00575350_ERZ1645189 | MGnify/ENA primary metagenome ERZ1645189 (study PRJEB40845, sample SAMN11283421) | freshwater sediment metagenome | isolation source: river sediment | host: Sediment | place: India: Jajmau, Kanpur | collected 2015-12-17 ...
GCCCCAGCGGCCAAACATGCAATGTTTCCAAAAGCCTAAATCGAAAAGATTGTCAAAAGGCTGCAGGTACAAGTTATGCCCCAGCGGCCAAACATGCAATGTTTCCAAAAGCCTAAATCGAAAAGATTGTCAAAAGGCTGCAGGTACAAGTTATGCCTCAACGAGTAAACATGCAATGTTTCCAAAAGCCGCGGCAGCAAGGCGCTAAGGTTTTTTTTGCGGAGCATACTATAGTATGTGAGCAAAAAAAAAAGACCGCAAGCAACGATGCTGCCGCGGTCTTTTCGAAACATTGAGCTCCTTGTCTAGGACTTGAACCTAGGACCCCCTGATTAACAGTCAGGTGCTCTAACCAACTGAGCTAACAAGGAATGTTTTGTTCCGTTTTGGGAGTGCAAATGTAAGTGGAATTTTATAAAAGTCCAAATCTTTATGCCAATTTTTTTTAACTTTGTGCTGATATAACTAGCGAAAATGAACATCAATCTTCTGTCGGAATTGCTAAGAGAACTTGTTATGGAACATGACAGAGTCTCATTGCCCGGAATGGGCAGTTTTATTGCAGAGCATGCACCATCTGTTTTTTCCGACAAGGCAACGGTATTGCATCCGCCTTTCAGGCGTATAATGTTCAGGAGCAAAGAGGTCTGGAACGATGGTATTCTTGCAAGCAAATATGCTGAGATAATGAAGATTGGAGAGGAGGAGGCTCTTGACCAGATTGAATCATTTACCGGAAAGGCAAGGTTTGACATTGAGCAGAGCAGGTCAATGGAACTTCCAGGTTTTGGCACATTAAGGCTGAATGACAGGAATGGCTACACATTCGTAATAGACAAAGAGAGCTTTATCAGCAAAAGTGCATACGGACTGGAGCCTGTAAATATTAAAGTTCTTAGCAGGCCGGGCACTATTGAACAAATAAGGGCAAAAGCAGCTAAATCGTATACTGACGAAGAAAAAATCAGGAAAATTGGCACATCTTCTGGCAAGGAATCAACTAAAGTTATCTCTCCTTTATTGAGAAATATTCTGATTATTGCCGGAGTTATAATGTTAATACTTATTCTGGCGGTCGTATTCAGCGAGCAGCTAAGACCGGTATGGGAGATGCTCCTTTACAACAAAGAAGAGAGAGAACTTCTCAAGATGTTAAAATAGTGAATTCACAGATTTCTCCGTGAATTCACATTTTATAACCAAAATCTAAATAACCTGAAACTCTGACTAATTACTTACCTCCACGGTATCCTTTACCTTGCTCACCCTTGCGTCCCTCACCTCCCGGTGTTGTTCCGTTTGATGATCCGGTGCTGGTTCCATATGAATTTACTTTACCTCGCTTCTCTGTGTTGCCGTTCATCTTCTTCCCGCTGTTAGTAGTGTCGCCCATATTTTTGTAGCGATACCTTTTACCTTGTTCAAATCCCTTTGCAATCATTGCATTGTACTCCTCCTGATTCATAAGCTTTGGAGCGTATGTTCCGCCCAGAGCAGTTATCTGACGAATTGCGGCTTTAAAATGATTCTCAGAAGCTTTACCAAGGTTCTCAATAACAATTTTAATATTTGGATTTGTGATGTCTGAAAGAACATTTCTGTAACTAACAATGTTCTCCTCTTCTAACTGAGCCATCACCCTAAAACCCTCAAGCGCAGTATTACCTTTAGCAAGCAATGAGTCATAGATAGCCTGCCTGGCTGAGTCTTCAAAAACTCCATACTCACCTGCGGAAGGAAAATCAATCTCATAATATTCAAGAAGAATTTCAACTGCTCTCATATGATTTGCCTCAGACTTGGAAATGTTTGAAAATGTTTTCAGGCTGTATTTCTCAAAAAAAGCAGTATACAAATCTCTTGCTACTTTTTCATCTTCCCTTACTGCATATACAAATTCAATCTCATCTGCCGTAAGGTCTGCTGTAGAGTCAAATGGGGGAGTTTCACCCGCCAGATTAAATGTTGTGACACCATCACTTTTTACTTCCAGTATTGCTACAGGCGTTCCCGATTCCATTAGCTCTGCGGCATTATCTGACAAAGTGTTTTTTGTACAGGCAATCAATGCAAATGACACTATAAAAAGTAGTATCAGTTTACTGAATAATTTTGTTTTCATTTTTTGACAGTTAGTGGGGTTATTATTCCGTTTTCTGAATATATACCGCAGTGACCGGGAGATACCCTACCAGAAAGTTTTTACAATGCAAGTTCTATGTAAACTGCAGGCGTGAATGGAATTGATTCGGCATAAAGATTTAGCAGAGTACCTGTGTTTCCCCTGCTCTGAACAGGCAGAATTTCCAGTGTTTTTTTGTTGGCAGAATTAAGCACATTCAGGATTGAAATTCCCGTTCTAAACTGGGATTTACCAATTGCAAAGGCGTATGTGGCAGATAAATCAAGCCTGTTGTAATTGCTTGTGCCCAGTGAAGAGTAGCGACCTGTTCCAAAAGCATTAAGGTATCCGTTGCCATACACATAACCTGCGCTTATCCAGAAGGGAGAGAGATTTATTACGGCTCCAAGTTTAAATTCCAGAGGATAGTACTGATAGTCTCTGGTGTCATCATATTTTTCACTGGCTGTTGCAGCAGTAAAAGAAGCAAATACCTGACTGCCCCTCCTTTCCCACTTCAGAAACAGATCTGCTCCGGTAATTGAGGAGCTTCCTGTCTGAACGTCTGCAGAATTATTTCTCATAATTATCTGTGAAATTCCTTGCGTTCTGCGGTTAAAAGCCTCTGCTGATAACAACATGTTTTTCCCGCTCCAGGAAAAACCGGCAACGGCATGGTAAGATTTAGCAACAGGATGCCCTCCCTCTCCCAGAAGTTTCCAGACTAGTGATGGGGCAACCTCTTCGTATATAACAGGGACTTTGCCCAGGAACTGATTATACACCCCCCATGCACCACTCAGAGAAAAATTATCAGTTAAGTTAAGGTTAACTGAAAACCGGGGCTGAAAAAAGAGCGAATCCAGATAATAATCACCCCTGGCTCCAATTTGAATGGATACATTTTTAAATGTAAGTCTTTCATTAAGAAACAAAGCACCCTTTACTGCAGAAAATTTGTCCAGATTCTCTGTAACACCCAAATGTGTCCCTTCAACACCTGCTTCAAAAATACCAAAGCCGGAATGAGGCCTTATGTGAGACACTCTTATTTCTGCATCACTGGATACATTTCCGAGTTTAATATTTGAATAGTTTGCCCTGTTAATAAGAATTACCTTTTCACTTTGTTTATCCAGTGCAGAAAAACTTCCGGAAAAAGATGTTGAAGCTCCATTTTTATGTGTTAAACTCACACCTGCAGAGATTGCAATTTGCCTGTTTGTTTCAGATGCCTCAAGATCTGAATCTTCGTTCTCCAGGGAGTACATGAATCTGTCTGACGCTCCGTAAAGAGAGGCAAAATACTTTCCGCCACTGTTAATATCCCCTGAGAAACGAAGGTTTGCATCCCTGAAAGAGTATTCCGGTATAACATAGACCTCATTTTTGTTTGCAGACTGACCTTGTCCCTGCGAACCGGAACCCGAGTTTACACGCTTTCCAAACGGATTCAGAGCATTAACATCATACAAACCATAGTATGTCTGCCTGTAAGATGCAGCAACGGCAGCCTTTTCACCCACAGGTGCAGAAGCAAAAATATTTGCAGTAAGATTATTTACATTAAGCTTTAGCTCCGGTTTTTTCCTGTTTCCGCCTATACCAGTAATCTGAGCCACAGATCCTGTCTGATTTCCGTATTCAGGGCCGTACCCTCCTTTTAACACCCTTATCTCCTTTACCATGAAGGGATTTACTGCACTTATCTGCTCGTTGTAACCATTCATGGAGAAGAGCCGGCTTCCGTCAAATATTACAGTACTCTCCCCCGGCTTGCTTGCCCATACAGAAAAGCCCGCTGCTTCGCCGGCTGCTCTTACACCCGGCATGAGTCTCAGCAAATTAAAAACTGAGTTATCACCATTGCCAGGCAGGTATTTAGCCACAGAGTGGTTGATTCTCATAACTCCGGCTGCCTCTCCGGCACTCAGGGAGTTGCTTGTTTCATACTCCTCCAGCAAAGCCTCCCTTAAACTGGTATGGGAAGGAGACATAAAAAGCATATGCCTGTTTCCAGCATGAAGCAAAGTATCTATTTTCCTGTATCCTAGATATTTAAAAGAAATTCTGGCAACATTTTCGGAAGAGAACACATTGAAATTCCCGTTAACATCAGACATATAAAGTTTCCCATCACATATCACAGATGTGTAGGGCAGCCTCTCTGCACTCTCTCTTTCCATAATTGTTCCCGAGATAGTAAATCTTGCAGTTTTTGGAGAAATCACAAAAACATTGTCAATTTTTCTTAATGTCAGCGGAATTCCCTGCAGAAGGTACCTTAAGGCCGATTCGCCATCGCTAAAAAGAGTGTCGGCAGTAATAACATATCTGTTCAGGTCTGTCTGATTAAATGAGATTGATAAACCAGCACTCACTCTTAAATCAGATACAACATCACTTAAAGGTTTAGCCCTGGCGGATACACGAACTCCCTGTGCAAATGTGGAACCAGATGCACAAAGAATAAATATGAATATCAACCATTTGCTAAGCCTTTTCAATTCTCTCTGTAAAGTAAATATCCCTTATCTCGTTTTTCAATTTTAAGTGAAAACGGCAGAGCAACAATTTCCAGCACCTCCTCCAGCGAGGTCGAACCGGAGAAGTTTCCGGTATACACCAACTCCTCCTCTGTGCCGAGCATAATTTCTACATTATATTGCCTTGCAATCTCATCAAGAACAACCCTTAACGGCACTGCCGTGAAGTAGAAATTGTTACTTGTCCATGATATACTGGAAACAACTTCATCTGCGGGTATGTTCATCAGCCCCTCATTTTCCTTAAGCTCAACTCCCTCTCCCCCCGAAATTATCACCCTTCTCCTCTCTGCTTCTCCGGTTTTTGCGCTCACCTCTACCCTTCCCTCAATACACGTAACCTCGTACCTGGAATCCCTGGAAATCACATTGAAAGTAGTGCCCAATACCCTAACCTTACCATTGTCGCTTTTAACTGTAAAATCAGACCCCTTCTTAACTTTAAACAATACCTCCCCTTCCATTTTTACGTCCCTTGACACATACCATAACAGAGGTCTGTATGACAATTCACTCTGCGCGTTTATTGTAACCTGTGACCCGTCGGGTAAAGTGTGTGCAAGGTGTTCTCCTCTTTGGGCTGATATATTTTTTGTATAAACAAGCGGGGTAATAAGCAGGATTATTATTGCAGCAGCTGCATAATATAAAGCATAGCTTCTGGCATGTGAAAAGCCTCCTTTAACAACAATACCTTTCTCCTCACGGCTTTGCTCATTTGCTGCAGAAGTAAGCTTCTCGAAGTGATCTGCCCAGATCTCTTCGCTGCTTCTCTTCCATTTAGGTTCTATTTTAAACTCCCCTTTCATTTTGCAATGCTGTTAATTTTTCAATTCTTTTCTCAGCAATTCCAGAGCTCCGTTCATCCGCTTTTCAACCGCCTTTACACTAATATTAAGCCTCTCTGCTATTTCGCTGTATTTTAAACTCTCCTCACGGCTCATAAGAAACGCCGTTCGTTGTTTCTCAGGCATTTTAATTAACACCCTGGAATACTTTCTTGCAAGCTCTTCGTATTCAACCTGATTTGCTGTTCCGGAGTCATCATTTGCAAAAACTATTGAACCTGCGTAGTTCATCTCAATTTTCTTCCTTCTGAACTTGGAAACTATCATGTCGGAAGCCATTTTATAAAGCAGTGCCTTATCTTTCACGGGATCAACATCCATATTCTTCTCCCAGATACGGGTAAAGAGGTCCTGTGCAACATCAGAGGCCAGCTCGGTGTCCGAACACCGGTAGTAGAGATAGCGCCTGATTGCGTCAAAATGTGTATCAAAAAGCTTTTTAAACTCCTCTTTTCCCAATTTGTACTGCTTTTGAAATTAAACCGTCCGTTATTAAAAATACCCTACCACCAAGTTACTCAAATTTTGTGAGGCTATCAATTTTTCAACCCAGTCTCTTTTTATTTAAAATTTCTGTTAATCATAAAGCAAAGCACAGAACTGCAAAGTCGCGTTTTTTTAGCTTCTTTTCTGAAGTGTTTTGCGGAAAAAGGCCGAGGACTGTCTGACGAACGAAGTGAGGAGTCCCGCAGGCCCCGCAAAACACAAAGAAAAAAGCGTTAAGAAAAAATGCGTTGCAGTTCTGTGCTTTGCTGATATGTTAATTAATTAAACAAAAAAAGAGGCTGCCAAAATTGACAGCCTCTCTAAACTATAACTAAAAATGTTTATTTAGCCCACCAAAGTTTAGTAGTGTAAGCATCACCACCAATGCTGGTAGCAGCAGCCTCTACGTTAGCTTTGTTGAGTGTATACTCGTTAGTGTCATACTTGAGACGTGGAACGATATCTGTACCGGTTGCGTTAGCTGTAACGAAAGTAACACCATTATAGGTAACCTCGCCAGGTTTAACAATCGATTTTGGATATCCTGTTCTGCGGTACTCAGCCCATGCTTCGAATCCCTGCATGAATAGGTGGATGTATTTCTGGGTAAGAACAATCTCTTTCTTTCCTTCTGTAGTTGCTGCATCGTATTTTGCAAGAACTGCAGTAATGTAAGCCTCGTCTACATTTGCACCCCACATAGCGAGAGATGCTCTGATACCTGCCTCAAGATTTGTTTTATCGAAGTCGTTAACTTCACTCTTAAGGAAGCAAACAGTTGGATAATCAAGGAAAGTTGACCAGAAGTTAGCCTGGATAATAAGAGGGTTTGGAGTTCTTGTGTAGTTGATAACCTCTGCTGAGTTAGCGTTAACAAAAGCACCGGTTGCAGCATCAAGCATTCCGTAAGGAACACCCATCTTTCTTCCTGTGTCATAGTTAGCTTCGCCAATATACACTTTGAACCTTGGGTCCTCAATTCCGAACGGATTCACATAATTCTTGTCAGTATCATTAAGACCTCTGAGAAGGAGTGCAAATTGTTTGGTAATTGTGAAGTCATTTCTCTTAGATACAATGAAACCATTGTAGAAAGGAGCTTCGTTAGGAGCACCTGCGCCTGTGAATTTGATAATGGCATTGTCTGCATTAGATGTCATAACACCCTCTGCGATAATTGCCTGAGCTGCAGTTTTCCAGTCTGATTTATTTTTAGACATACGAACAACCAGTCTTAGTCTGAGCGAGTTACCAAATTTAATCCATTTGCTTAGGTCGCCTTTGTAAATAATATCGCCCTGTGTCCAGCCTTTGCTTGCTGCTTTAAGTGCATCAACAGCAGTTTTTGCATCTGCAAGAAGTTTAGGGAAGAGTTCGCTTTGTTTGTCATACTTAGGCATAACTTTAGTTGTTGCCTGCCATGCTTCTGTGTAAGGAACATCACCAAAAGTCTCTGCGAGGAGCTGAACAGACCAGATTTGCATAAGTTTAGCAGTTGCTATCTGAACTGAATTGTCTCCGTAAGCAGCCATATCACCTTTAGTAGCCTCGTTTGTATTGAGGTTAATGATATCCTGGAAGCTCTGGTTAATGAAATAAGTATTCCTGAAGAATCCATCGGTAACCTCTTGTCTGAACAGATATCTGTCCTCAGAAGTGTAGTTTCTTTGTGCAAGGTGCTGGCAAGCAATGCTTGACTGACGGCCAGAACGCCATACATCATACAGATAGAATCCCAGTTCACGCTGAGCGTAAGTCATGATGTAAGGTGTAGGCACGCTTGTAGTGGAGTTGGGGCTGGTGTTGATCTCGTCAAAGTTCTTGTCACAGCCTGTTAATAAAACAGGAAGTGCCAGAAGCGCAAAAATCAGTTTTTTTATTGTATTCATAAATAGCATCTCCTATTAATTAAAAGTTAAAGCTTAGACTGAAACCATAAGATCTTGTTGATGGAATGTAACCACCCTCAATACCCTGTGCGTTGGATCCGGCCATTTGCAGATATTCAGGATCAAAGTGCTTGGTAGCTTCGCCCCAGATAGCCAGGTTACGGCCATAGGCAGAGATACGGAGCTGTTTGATAGGACCTGTGAATTTAGAAGGGATAGTGTAACCAAGGCGAACCTCACGAAGTTTGATATAATCTGTATCAAATACGTTCTGCTCGTCATTTCTGTCATAGTGGTATGCACCGTAAGCCTCGGCACCAAGTACCTTGGTATTCTTAACCGGTGTTGTAGTTACAGCACCTGTTGCATCTGTATAGACAAATTTCTTGGTTGCGGCATCATATTTACCATAGTAACCTTCGATAAGGATACCGTTTTCACGGATATCTTTTCCATCCTGAATTGCTGTTTCCTCAAGGAGTCCTGAATACATACCCCACATGTGTGATGTATAGTACATATGTCCGCCTTTCTGCATATCAATCAGAACACTCAGGTCAAATCCCTTAAAGTTGAATGTGTTTGTCAAACCGGCTGTAAAGTCAGGAGTAGCATTTCCAATTGGTTTAATTGGGGTTGCTGCATAGTAACCGTTAGCAGAGTTGATAAGTTTGTTTCCGGCATCGTCATAAACATAACCGGTACCATAAATTACAGGGTAAGAAGCACCTCTGAAAGCACCTGACTTAACACGGAAAGGAGCATTTTGAAGGTTGAGGTAATCAAGGCCTTCTGCAATAGAAACAACCTGATTTTCAAGTGTAGCAACGTTAAGCTGCATATCCCAGGTAAAGTTGGTCATCTTCACAGGAGTAAGATTGAGAGTTACCTCAACACCCTTGTTAGTCATCTGACCTGAGTTGATGTACATACTTGCATATCCTGTAGCACCTGAAACCATTACAGGCACAATCTGGTCGTAAGTATCTTTCTGGAAGTATGATACGTCAAATCCAACTCTGTTGTCAAGGAAACGAGCCTCAAGACCTACTTCCCATGATTTGGTAGATTCAGGTTTGAGGTTAGGGTTTGACATTGTTGTAGGAGGATTGTAACGAGGATTGCTTCCGAATCCGCCGCCAGCAGACGCTGTATAGTAAGACTCAAGGTTGTAAGGATCTGTATCGTTACCAACTTTTGCCCAGCCTCCGCGAACTTTTGCAAAATTCAGCCATCCAAGCTCCTTGAGAGCATCAATAGATGTAAGAACTGCACTTACGTTAACAGAAGGATAGAAGTATGAGCGGTTGCTTGCAGGAAGTGTAGATGACCAGTCATTTCTGGCAGTAAGGTCTACATAAATCAACTGATTATAGTCGAATGTAACGTTTCCGAATACTGAATTAATTCTCTTGTGTGATTTAGAATCGTAAGCAGTAGCTTTTGTCTGTGAGTTAGACAGGTTGTAAAGGCCAGGAATAACCAGACCACCAACTGTAATACCGCCTGTTCTCCATGACTGTCTGTCTGAACTTGCAGCTCCAACGAGAGCAGAGATACCCATCTTGTCATTCATGAACCTCTTGTTGAAGTTAGCGAACACTTCAGATGTAACCTCAAGAGCTTCGCGGTTGTCAAGGTAGTACTCAGATGTTGCCTGAGAACCAACTGCAAATCTCTCTTCCATTGCAAGGCTGAAATAGTCAACACCCACACGGCCGGTAAGTTTCAGCCAGTCTGTAAGCTTGAGGTTCAAACCAGCATTACCGTAAAGACGGTTTCTGCGGTCGTTCTGATAGTTTTTGTAAGCTGACCAGTAAGGGTTGTCTGTGTACATAGGAGTAGCATCATCCCATGATGTTCTGTTCCATGTACGCTGAGTTCCGTCCGGATTGAGGTATGCTTTCATATCTGCATAGTCAATCTGAGTCTGTGACCACTGCCACATTTTCTGGATAGGGTTTCTGTCACCGTATCCTGTTTCAGGACGGCCGGTGGCTTTGTTGTTTACATAGTTTGCTGTAGCCCACAAATCGAGGTATTTGTTCATCTTGGCAGTACCGCTGAAACTTACTGTGTTTCTGCTGAGTTTACTGTTAGGAGTGATACCTGTGATTTCGCTGTTTGTGTAAGAAAGTCTGAATGTTCCGTCTTCGCTTCCTTTTGAGAACTGGATGTTGTTTGTGTAGTTAACACCATTCTGGAAGAAAGTTTTGTAGTCATTCTTAGGGTATACCCAAGGTCTCTCAACCAGGTAGTTTGCTGTATCCCACTCATCGAATGCGTTCCAGTGCAGAACTTTCATATTAGGATCATATTTTGGTCCCCAGCTTTCGTCTGTAGCATAGTCAACCAGTCTGTAGGTTTTACCACCGATATTAGCAGCGAGGAAGCCGTCAAGTGTGCCTGCACCTTCATAGATGAAACCACCACCATAAAGTTGCTGCAGTTGTGGCATGTAGGCTGCCTGATCGATTGAAACGGATGAGTTAATGCTCACTCCGAAAGTCTTTTGTGCAGATTTTGCTTTTTTAGTTGTAACCATTACAACACCGTTTGCTGCTCTTGAACCGTAAAGTGCTGTAGCAGATGCACCTTTAAGAACAGACATAGACTCGATATCATCCGGGTTGAGGTCTCCGGCAAGGTTACCCATGTCGTATCCACCACCACCGGTTGCACCGTATGAATAGTCGGCGTTGCTGATTGGAATACCGTCAACAACAAACAGAGGCTGGTTGTTACCGGTAAGTGAAGTGTTACCGCGAACGTTAATCTTAGCACCACCACCCATTTGTCCTGATGAAGCTGCAACCTGCACACCGGCAACACGGCCAGAGAGTGCAGATACTACGTTCGAAGTACGAACTTTCTGAAGTTCGTCGCCCTTAACGTCCTGAACGGCGTATCCGAGGGCCTTTTTCTCACGTGAAATACCCAATGCAGTTACTACCAGTTCGTCAATGCTGATTGCATCCTCTTCAAGGACAACTTCAACATAGGCTCTTCCGTTAAGAAGAACTTCCTGAGTTTTGTAACCGATTGAACTAACGATAAGAGCTCCGTTTGCCGGAACGCTTGTGAAGGTAAATGTACCGTTTTCTGCAGTGTTGGTGGCAGTTGTTGTGCCTTTAACTACAACGGTTACAAAACCTAATGGCTGACCATTTACGTCAATTACCTTACCGGTAACGCGTACCTGTGCCCATGAACAGACTCCTGCGAAGAGGAGCAGCAAAGTCAGAGCAAATAGCTTGCTGACTCCTTTTAAATGCTCTTTTACATTCATAAAACAGTTTTTAGTTTAGTTTGAAATTTAGGTGACCTTTTTCGCCAAAAGGTGAAACAAATTTAAGAAAATATCTGACAATGCAAATTTTTTTAAATGGTAGTTTACATAACGATTTGTAACTATTTTTTAAATAAAATCTTCATTTTGCTTGAATTTTTAAACTACATTTCAGGCATCGGGTATCAGTATCATAGTATTCGTGACAGAAAAAGAAAAATTTAAAATATCATTAAAACGATACACCGCATAGTAATTAAAGTATAATTACACTATTGCTGCGAATTGATACTAAGATAAATAAGGGTAGTTTGAATTTGTTATGAAATAGTTTCAAAAAAGCAGCTGTATCAATCTGCAATTTTAGATTTCTCAGATGAGCGAAACTGACCCGGAGTCAAAGCGGTTTCCTTTTTGAATGCTCTAAGGAGCGAGTTCACAGAGGCGAATCCAGACTCCTCGGCAATGTAGTCTAGTACATGGTTCCTCTTATCCAGCAGCAGTTTCTTTGCATATTCCACTCTGTATTTGTTCACAAAATCAGAGAATGTTGAGTCATAATCGACATTTACTATACTTGATATGTAAGATCTGTTTGTCCCAAGCACAGCCGAAACATCGGTTATTCTTAAATCTGTTTTGCGGAAGTACTCTTTCTCTTCAAACAAAATTAAAAGTTCACCTTTGATTTTCTCCCTGGTTTTATCCTGAAGGTTAATCCCGGGCTCCCTGTGACTCTCTTTAACATTCAGCTCCTTTCTGTAGTCTCTTATTGTAAATCTCTGCCTGAATCCCAGAAATCCTATCGAAAAAAGCATTGTACTGAAAAGCAGTGAAGGGATAAAGACAAGATAATCTTCCTGATTGAAAAAACTTCTTCCCAGAAAGCCGGCAACGAGTGAGAACACTGCTGTAAGCAGAAATACTGTAGTTATTTTTCTTACCCATGTCAGGTCCCGGCCCTCCACAGATGAGTAAAACTCCCCGATAAGCCTGTTATATGCTATAATATCTCTTCTGCAATAATAGATAAACGGAACTATCTGAAGAATAAAGACAATCCGGCTTGCCTTAACTGTGGTAATTGCAATTTTTCCAAGTATCGAATATGTGTACGCAATATTGTTCCTGTAGTGATACTGCCCCATAATGGCATCAAGTTCAAGAGGTTCAAGCATGGAATATATAAGGGCAAGTGCCAGACCAAAAAAGAGTGATGGAAACAGAGTAAATACTACTGATGGCTCCAGTGTTACATCTTTTGAAATCATTCGCACATATACATAGAAGAGAGGGTAAACAGCGAGTGATGAAAATGTGTAGAGAGGATCCAGAATAGCATATAACTCAAGGTCCCCGTAAAAATAGACCGCATGTGAAAAATAGAGAAAAAAGGAAACGGTCATGAATATTGCCAGAGAAAGTCTTGCGTAATCTCCTCTTTTATAGTCTGAATATAAAGCGATTGCCCAAAGAAGGCAAACAAACATAGGAAGTAAAATAACAATGTCCCTGTACATAGCCATTCATTTTGCTCCTTCCAAAGTTAATAAAATGAATCTGTTATTTGGTACAATTTATGCTTGGACTTTTAACCGTGATTATGAATCAAAATTGAAACATTATGAAAAAGTTATTAATTATCTCTTTAGTATTGCTCATTTCGGCAATAACACAGGCACAGGAAAAAAGCTTCCTTGACATTAATTATGTTGAGGTGACCACAAAAGCAGACAGAGAGGTTGTACCTGATAAAATATATCTTTCTGTTACAATCAGTGAAAAGGAGAACAAGGGAAAAATCTCTGTTGAAAAGCAGGAGAAGGAGATGATTAAAAAGCTTAAGGACGCCGGTATTGATGTTGAAAAAAATCTTTCTGTTTCTGACATGACCGGATTCTACCAAAAATACATTCTCCGCAAGGATCAGATAATGGCAGAAAAAAAATACCAGCTGATTGTACCTTCTGCAGAAATGATGGCTAAAGTCTTTGCTTCTCTTGAGAGTGCAGGGATATCAGATATTAAAGTAATTAAATCTGAGGTCTCTGATATTGACAGTGTGAAGGAGGATGTCATGAGAAAGGCTTCCCTCAAGGCAAGAAAGCAGGCAGATGTTATTGCCGGTGCGCTGGGCAGAGAGATTGACAAGATGGTATATTTCCAGAGTTATGACAATTTTGGAAGTGCGGCAACAAGATATGCAAGACAAGAAGTTCTGGCCTATTCAAAAGCGGCCGACTCTGCAGATGAGGTTGTTCCTGACTTTGAGAAAATTCGTGTTGAACACACTATTTATGTAAGATTCAGTCTTAAATAGGAATCCTGAAAAAGAGAGATGGCAAAAACAGAAAACTAACCCCCAATTTTCTGTTTTTGCCATCATAGTGACTTTTGCAACCACTTTTGTAATACAAATATAAAATAATATTTTAATAATTGTAATATTTTTTTGATTTTTGTTAGGAATGTGTGACATTTTTATTGAATTTGATTACTAATTTAAATCAATTGAGCCCTAATTACTACAAACAAAATCTAGCAACTGCCACTCCTGTGATTCTCTCACTGGCCGGTCAATCGGTTGTACAAATGGCAGACAGTATTATGGTTGGGCAGCTTGGAGCAGCTCCGCTGGCTGCAGTCTCATTCGCGGGAGCTATTATTATGAATGTAATGGTGCTTGGGATTGGCCTTTCTATCGGGCTGACTCCTCTCGCCGGCCAGTACTGGGCTCGCGGTGAGTACCGCAAAGTATCTCAGTATTTCCAGAATTCTCTTCTGGTTAATACACTTTTCTCTGTTCTGCTCTTTGGTATTCTTACGGCAATTATCCCGCTGACTCCCTTTATGGGTCAGCCTGCAGAGGTCATCAGCCTTGCAGATAATTACTATATCTATGTGTCGCTCTCCATTATTCCGTTAATGATCTTCTTTACTTTCAAGCAATTTCTGGAAGGGATAGGAAACACAAAAATTGCAATGTATATTACACTGGCATCCAATGTTCTCAACATTGCCCTCAACTATCTTCTTATATATGGTAAAATGGGCTTCCCAAACATGGGTGTTGACGGAGCCGGACTGGCTACATTAATTTCAAGAATCATTATGCCGGTGGCATTTATTGCTGTAATCAACTCTAGGGACAGATACAGACGATTCCTTAAGTTCTTCGGAAAAGAGAGGTTTTCTGTGCCTCATCAGAGGGAACTGGCAAGGATTGGGCTTCCCATTTCAGGGCAAATGGTTATAGAGTTCTTTTCGCTGAGTGCAATAACAATCATGATGGGGTGGATGGGTACTGCATCACTTGCTGCCAATCAGATTGCACAGACAATGATTAATTTCACATTCATGATTTCTAACGGAATTGCGGGCGCTTCAACAATACTGGTAAGTCATGCCTTTGGCATAAGAGACAGAGAGGGTGTGAAAAGGCATGGTTACGCCGGAATGAAAATTTCTCTTATTATTATGGGAAGTGCTGCGCTAATGTTTATTCTGTTTGGAAGGGAGATTGCCTCACTCTTTACATCAGATCCGGAGGTTATCTCCATAAGTGTGGGGATTTTCTTTGTAATCGCCTTGTTTGAATTGTTTGACGGGCTTCAGATTACAGCTCTTGGTGCACTGAGGGGTCTCACAGATACAAGGCGTCCTATGATAATTGCAATCATCTCATATCTGTTTGTTTCTGTTCCTGTTGCATACCTGTTTGGATTCATATTCGGGCTTGGTGAGCCCGGGCTTATGACAGGATTTGCATTTGGCCTTCTTAACGCCTCAATATTCTTCATAATTCGTTTCAGAAGACTCTCTGCAAAGATTTAATTTTGATGCGCCGTCATCTTTTTATATTTTTGGGATATGAAAAGATCACGTAAAAGAGGCCGCTGGAGATTGTTTGTTTTGTCTGTAATGCTCATTGTAGCCTCTTCTCTTATATTCGGATTCAGGGATATTATCAACGGAAGAAACACTCAGACAATTGGTGAGGAGGAGTTGCCAACTGCTCTGAATTTTCTGGTTACCAATGAACTTAACAACCTGCAGGAGACTGAAAAACTTGATGCACAGGTGGAGAAATTCATGAAAGAGTGGCAGATAAAGGGAGCCTCCCTTGCAATTATGAAAAATGAAAAACTCATTTACACCAAGGGATACGGCTGGGCAGACGAAGAGATGGGTGTTAAAATGGAGCCAAGACATATTCTGAGAATTGCATCTCTTTCAAAGCTAATTACAGCAGCAGGAATCATGAAGATGGTGGATGACACTCTGCTTACGCTGAATACAAAGGTTTTTGGCGAGAATGGTATCCTTAATATGCCTCAGTTTCTTAACATCAAGGATGTCAGAATCAAGAATATAACTATCGAACACCTCCTGAGACACAAGGCCGGGTTTACATTAAGAGCCGGAGACCCTATGTTCAGTACCAGACTAATGGCTCAAAGGTTAAAAATTGACTCGGTACCTGACACAGATCAGATTATTTCATACTACACATCTTCAAAACTTGGTTATGCTCCCGGAAACGGAAGCAGATACTCAAATCTTGGGTATGTTATTCTTTCAAAGGTAATTGAAGTGGTCTCCGGTATGGAATATGAGGAGTACATCAAAGAGAAAATTCTTAAACCTGCCGGAATTTATGATATGCATCTTGCCCATAATTTCTATGAAGAGAAATTCCCCAATGAAGTAAGATATTACGAACCATCCAATGAACCAAAAGTTGAAGCATTTGACGGAAGCGGTCACATGGTTCAGAGGTGCTACGGAGGAAACAATATTGAGGGATTGCTCGGTGCCGGAGCCTGGGTTGCTTCACCATCGGAACTTCTGCTTCTTGTTGCCTCTATTGACGGCAGAGACGGAATTCCTGACATTCTCTCTCAGAGAAGCATATCAGTCATGACATCAAGTACCCCTCAGAATCTTCCCATAGGATGGGCCAAAACAACATCTTCAGGAGACTGGTCAAGAACAGGCACTCTGTCGGGGTCGAGTGCCATGCTCAAATACCAGCGGGATGAGATTTCGTGGGTGCTCATTACAAATACAAGCTCCTGGAAAGGATCCAGATTTCCCAGACAGATTGACGGACTGCTTCGCAAAAGTCTGCAAAGAGTGAGCGACTGGCCGGAAAGGAATCTCTTCGAGCTTAAAACTCTACTGTAATTCCTATTGTTGGCACAAGGGTTCCTTCTGTAAGGGATATCCTCTTCATCTCATACCTCTGCTCTGCATAAGGAGCACCCGGATTGACAACAGTACCGGTGCTTACAAGCACATCTGACGGTTTGTACTTCTGATTGAGGACATTCTGAATGTCCAGATAAAGCTTCATTGCAAATTTCCGGAAATAGAACTCTTTGTCAACCCTCAGATCTAACTGGTTAAAGATTCCCAGATAATAAGAGTTATACTGTGAATAATCAAGATATGAGCGTCCTGCTGCATCCCATGCAGATACCAGTGAAGATTTGTATTCATCAAGCGGAGTTGCCGGACTTCCTCCTGAGTAGCGGTATTTGATTCCTATCACATAGTTGCGCGGAAGTTTGTATCCGGCAGAGAGAGTCAGCAGTCTCTTGTTGTTCCAGGCACGTGGAGTCCAGCCCCTTTCCGGATCCTGATACTCACTCCTGAAAAGTGTGAGGGAGCTGATAAGATTGAGTTTGTCTGACAGAAACCATCTTGCAGAGAATTCAACTCCGTAAGAGCGGCTCTTAAGGTTTGACTCAATTGGTTCATTTCCTGAAACACCGTAATTGATACCTTTCCCTTCTACCGGAATTGAATCATTTACAGACCACATTCCGTTAAAGTTGTTTTTCCAGAAAAGTTCTGCTGCAAGCTGAAGTCCTTTGTCGTTCCTGTAGTCGACTCCAAGAGTAAGCTGGTCTGAGCCCATATATTTAAGACTCCTGTTTACAAGTTCACCGGCTCCGTTTCTGAATCCCATTGCTGTAAAAGGAGGAAGCTGAAAATATCTTCCTGCACCGGCATTCAGGTAGAGGTCATTTGCGAATTCCCATGAGAGTGACACTCTTGGTGAGAGCTGGTTAAGAGGGTTTGCCATCTCCGGAGAGAAACTGTTTGCATCTGCTCTTAATCCCCCGTTTGCAGTAAACTTTCTGTTTGGCGAGATGTAGTTAATATTCGCAAAAAGTGAATATTTAAAGAAATTCAGAGAACTGTTGTAATTGATTGTTACAGGATTCTCAGTAAAAATTTTCTGATATGTATCATTTGTATAGCTCGGCAGCTCTGCTCCAATACCCGCAATCAGCCTGAAATCTCCAATTTTGCTTACATTTTCCACTCTCAGTTTTGTCTCCTGCTCAACAGATTTGTACCTGAGCGAGAGATTATCTTCGGATGATTCATCATTGCCTGCATATTTGGTGTTGCGGTTGTTCAGATAACTGTGACTGAGATAGAGCGAGAGATTATTCGCTCCGTAATAGTATCTGTATATCATTCCTGCTGTGAAGACCTCCTGCTGAATTACCGGCAGGTATGCAAGTATATATTCGTTTGACTCTTTCCCGCCTGTATCATCATTAAGGGTCATATCATCAAGGCCTCCAAGGGCAATAAAGGTCAGTTCGTGTTTATTGTCAAATCTTGTCTTGATTTTTATCTGAGTATCCGAAAATGTGGTCAGAAATGGAAGGTTGATAAGTTTGAACAGGAACTGGGCATAAGATAGTCTTACAGATGCCAGATAGCTCGTTTTTTGAGACAAATGACCGCTAGATGTAATACCGGCCTCGGATGCACCTACTGTAAATTTAAAACGGTTTTTAAGGGGATCTCCCTCCTTTAGTTTAAAGTCGAGAACTGAACTAATCCCTCCTCCCCTTGCGACAGGAAATGAACCTGAATAAAAATCAACTTCACGGATAAAATCTGCATCAATAATACCCACAGGTCCTCCGGAAGAGCCTTGTGTGCTAAAGTGATTAATTGACGGGATCTCTATTCCGTCAAGATAGAATTTATTCTCTGAAGGGCCGCCGCCTCTTACAAGAAGGTCATTTCTGTAACCTCCGCCCGGAGGAAGACCTACTCCCGGAAGTGAAGCAACAACTCTGGATATATCTCTGTTGGAGCCTGGATTTCTTTCAATCTCCTGTACCCCTATAGTTCTTTGCGAAAGTGGTGTCTCCGGAATTCTTCTGAATGGATCTGCCTTTGGCTTAACGGTAACAGATGTAAGCATCCTGCTCTCCTCTTCAAGTTCGATATTTATATATGCGCCTTTATTGGAGAGCATTATCTCCTCAGATATGTACTGAACATATCCCAGTAAATCGACCTGAATCCGGTATGTTCCGGCAGGAAGGTTTTCAAGAACAAAGTTTCCAAGAGAATCTGTAGTGGAATATTTTATTCCCTTCCAGACAGAAACAGTTGCAAATGAAATTGGCTCTCTTGTTATTTTATCAATTACCTTTCCGTTTACAGGATAGAATCTTGGTGCTTCAGCCTCTGCCTTTGCATTAGCCGGAGCGAGAATAAGCATTAAAAACAGCAATAAATAGCTTAAGCGGTAGTTCATGGTTTATAAATAAAAAGTTCCTATGTTAGAATAATTCACATAGGAACAATTTTCTATAACGAAAGTTTAACTTTTCCCGCGCTATTTTTTAAAAAGCTCTCCGGCCATTAAATGCAGGGTAATTTCCGAAATCTTTGCCTGATAAATAGCATTCAGCCTTCTGTCTGAAGCATTCAGATAAGAGAGCTGAATATCACGAAATTCAATACCTGAAAGCGATCCCAGCCTGTATTTTTCCCGTGCTGCCTCAAGATTAAGAAGTGCCGCCTCCCGGCTCTCCTCCTCAAATCCAATCATAGTAAGATTGTTTGAATAAATATTGTAAAGCTGATAGAGTTCACTTTGCAAAGCCTGTCTCTCCTTCTCGAATGTCAGTTTTGCATTCTCTTCCAGAATTTTTGCATTCTGAATCTTTCTGTTTGTCTCATTTCCGTTAAATACAGGCACAGTGAGTGCAAATCCCCAGTTGAGACCATTTGACTCGTTATATTTTGAAGGAAAATACTGACTTTGATTGAAATTATAATTATACCCGGCAGAGAAATCCAGCGAAGGATATCTTGAAGACTTCGCAATCCTTGTATCAAGCCTTGCTATTTTCTCTCCTGCCTTTAACGAAAGCAGAGCCGTATTGTTCTCCTCTGCAGAGGCAAAAAGCTTTGCAACATCAAGCTGAGGCTCCGGAATGATAGTGTCCTTTACCGGAAGTTTCGAATCTAACGGAAGGTTCATCAATCTGTAGAGCTCAATATATGCATTTTTAAGGTTCTCCTTTTGTTGCAGAAGAGAAGAGGAGTCGCTGTTAAGGTAAATTTTTGCCTGTTTGTGCTCAAGTCCGGACCCGCTTCCGATATTGTATCTGGTCAAAGCCTGATCATATCTCTCCTGGGAGATTGAGACAAGTTCATTAAGCAGGTTTACTTTATTCTGAAGGCTGATGATACTATAGTACTGGGCAGATATCTGCATTACCAGATTCTCTGCCACTGAGCGGAAGTTATATTCGCCCTGCGAAAGCAGTTCGCTCTGCTTCTCTCTGGTTGCAAACATTGCAAGACCGTCAAAGAGTCTCCAGTTTAAACTTGCTCCGTTAATTAATGAACTTGAAGAGGAGTTCGATTTTTCTACATCCCCGTCCTCATTGTAATTTCTCAGTTCAGTCCTGTTTGCACTCTGCCTGGAGCTAAGTGAAACCGACGGCAAAAATGGTGCATAAGTAACATTGTTTCTGGCAATTTCAAGAGCATTTCCTGAAATAAGAACAGAGTAGTTAGCCTCAAGAGCTCTTGCAATACAATCCTCAAGAGTAAGACCGGAAGCAGCGGGAGCAGGCTGAGCTGCTGCCTGTATTGACAAAGTCATAACAATTGCTGTTACTGTAAGGTATTTTTTTAATGTATGTATCATTTTGTAACTGCTTTTGAAGATGAGATATAAGAGTACATTGCAGGAATAATGTAGAGGGTAAAGAAGGTTGCAAATATCAAACCTCCGGCTACAGCCACACCCATGGAAATACGGCTCTCGGCTCCGGCACCTGTAGCAAACACCATTGGCAGAATCCCCAGAATTGTAGAGAGACTTGTCATCAGGATGGGCCTGAAACGGGAAATTGCGGCACTCAGGATAGCATCGTTCTTTCCAAGTCCTGTAAGTTTCTTCTGGTTTGCGAACTCAACCATGAGAATACCATTCTTGGAGACAAGTCCAATGAGCATAATCAGTCCAATCTGGCTGAATATATTCATTGTCTGTCCAAATGCAACTATGGATACAAGTGCACCAATAAGGGCAAGCGGAACTGTCAGCATAATAATAAGAGGGTCCCTGAAACTTTCAAACTGCGCAGAAAGTACCAGATAAATCAGAATGAGTGCCAGAACGAAAGCAAACAGAAGACTTGATGTACTCTCAACAAAGTCTTTGGACTGACCGGAGAGTGTTGTTGAAAAATGGTCCGGATTCAGCGTTCTGTCTGCTATTGCATCCATCTCTTCAATTCCCTGTCCTAAGGTATAACCCTTTGAAAGAGCAGCCGACACGGTTGCTGATACAAACCTGTTGTATCTGAAGAGCTGAGGAGGAGAACTGCTCTCGTCCATTGTTATGAGATTATCCAGCTGAATAAGTTCTCCTGCATCATTCCTGACATAAATATTTGCAAGGTCAACCGGCTTATTACGCATGCTCTGGTCAATCTGACTCATTATCTGATATTGCTTTCCATTTCTGATGAAATAGCCAATTCGCTGCTCACTCATAGAGAGCTGGAGCGTCTGTGCTATATTCTGGATTGAGACTCCCATCATTGAGGCTTTGTCTCTGTCAATATTAATGCTGAGCTCAGGTTTGGTAAATCTGAGGTTGACATCTGAATTGGAGAAGACATCGCTCTGGGCTACCTCAGACATAAACCTTGGAATAGCTGTCTTGAGTGAGTCCAGATTTTTTGCCTGGATTACATACTGAACAGGCATACCACCTCTTCTGCCACCGAAGGTCTGCTGCTGTGTAACAAAACTTCTTGCACCGGTAAGTCTTGCAACTTTTGGAGACAGCTCATCTGCCACCTCTTGCTGGCTTCTCTCTCTTTTAAGCGGGTCTGAAAGGGTTATCGAAAAGTTTGAACGATTTCTGCCTCCCATACCTACCATCTGAAGAATACTTTCAGCTTCCGGGGTCTCTTTGCTTACAACATTATACAAGTCATCTGTATATTTAAGCATATAGTCATAAGTCGCACCCTCCTGAGCATTGCTTGAAATATTAATCATTGAACGGTCTTCCATAGGTGCCATCTCAGATGGTGTTGTTGACCACAGCCAAACGATTATTCCAAGGGAAAAAATCAGAAACAGGATTGCTATCCATCTTCTTTTCATAAACTTCTCCAGTGAAGACTGATAAAGATTATTCAGCCACACAAAGAAGGGTTCTGTATATTTATAGAACTTACCCTCGTGGGCATCCCTCTTAAGTAGCTTGCTTGACAGCATTGGTGTGAATGTCAGAGCTACAAAGCTTGATATTAATACTGCTCCTGCAATAACCATCGAGAATTCCCGGAACAGTCGTCCTGTAACACCCTGAAGGAACACTATCGGGAAGAATACGGCCACAAGTGTTATAGTAGTTGCAATCACAGCAAAAAAGATCTCCTTAGAACCCTCAATTGCCGCCTCTTTTGGAGGCATCCCCCTCTCAATCTTGGTGTAGATATTCTCCATAACTACAATCGCGTCGTCCACCACCAGTCCAATTGAAAGAACAATTGCAAGAAGGGTAAGGATATTAATAGAGAATCCGGCAAGGTACATTATGAAAAATGCACCAATAATTGAAATTGGTATTGCTATAATTGGAATAAGGGTAGTCCTCCAGTTTCTCAAAAAGAGGAAGATGATTAAAACAACAAGTATGAAAGCCTGAAGGATTGTCATCTGAACCTCGCTTATGGAGTCCCTGATAAAAGTCGTATTGTCAAAACCAACACCAACCTCAATATCCGGCGGAAGGCTCTTTTTAAGCTCCTCAACTGCTTTCTTGGCCTCATCAACTATTGTTATATAGTTTGCACCAGGCTGAGGAACAAGAACTGCCGACACCATTGGCACACCGTTTCTCTTAAGTATTGAACGGGTATTTTCTGCATCAACCTCTGCAGTTCCCACATCAGAAAATCTTACTATTCTCTCGCCACTGCGGGAAATAATAAGATTATTAAAATCCTCAATTGTTCTTAGCCTGCCCAGAGTTCTTACAGTAAGTTCCATTGTGGAGCCCTCAACAGTACCTGAGGGAAGTTCTACATTCTCCCTAGAAACTGCCTGGCGCACATCAAGTGGTGTAATTTTGTATGCAGCCAGCAAGATGGGATCCATTCTCATTCTGACAGAGTATCGCTTTGAGCCCCATACTCCAACACTGCTCACTCCGCTTATGGTCTGGAGTCTCTCCTTGAAATTAACCTCGGCATACTCACTAAGGTCAATAATATCCCTGGTTTCACTCTGAATTGTAACTGAAAAAATTGGCTGAGCATCTGCATCCGATTTCTCTACTACCGGAGGATCTACATCCTGGGGCAATCTTCTCATTGCTCCGGATACTTTGTCCCTTACATCGTTCGCAGCAGTTTCCAGGTCTACTTCAAGATTAAACTCAATATTAATAGAGCTTGAACCATCCCTGCTGTTGCTGGAAATTGAACGGATTCCCGGGATTCCGTTTACAGCTGCCTCAAGTGGCTCTGTAATCTGAGTTTCTATAACATCTGCATTTGCTCCGGGAAAAGAACATCTTACTGAAATCACCGGGTTGTCTACACTCGGATAATCTCTGACACCAAGCGATGTATATCCGATGGCTCCAAAGATTACTATCATCAGGCTCATTACTGTTGCCAGTACCGGCCTGTTTATTGTTGTTGTGCTTATACTCATGAGTTTACTGATTTAACTGAGGTGATACCTGAATTCCCTCTCTTAGCTGCATCAGACCAGTAGTTATAACTGTGTCTCCGGCCTCTATCCCGCTCAGAATTTCAAGCATATCTGCAGTGCGGGAGCCTGTCTGAACCGGCACAAGAGCAGCTTTACCCTCTTTTACCACCCATACTGAACGGCCCTTAACATCAGGAACCACTGACTGGTTTGGAACATAAATACTCTCTGCTCCCTGAGTCATACTGTATGCAACCTTAGCAGACATACCCGGCTTAAGGCGCATTCCGCTGTTAACATATTTTGCTCTGAGCATTGATGTTCTTGTCTTAAGGTCAATTTCCGGCTCTATGGCATAAATCTGAGCATTGAATTTATTGCTCATTCCCTCAACTGTAAAGACTACCTTGTTTCCGGGCTTAACATCATTTATGTATTTTTCGGGAATTGAGAATTCAAGTTTGAGACTTGCTATGTCTACAAGAGTAGAAATTTTTGAATTGGGCTGAAGAAATGCTCCAAGGCTTATATTCCTGAAACCAATAACTCCATCAAAAGGTGCGCGAACCTTCATCTTTTCAATACGAATCTTGAGCTGTTCAATATCCTGCCTCAGCACATTGTACTCAGTCAGAACCTTGTCATAATCTTCGCGGCTTACAGCATCTTTTTCAAGAAGAATCTTTTGTCTCCCCAGCCTCTGTTCCAGCAGTGTGTTTTGATATTCGGCCTTAACAAGCTGCGAAACCAGCTCATCATCGTTGAGTTTTAAAAGTATTTTGCCTTTTCTTACCAGCTCTCCCTCTTTAAAATTTATCTCTGTAACACGGCCGGACAGTTCACTTACAACATCAATTTTCTCATTGGCTACAAGTGTACCTATTGCAAGCCTTCCCTCCTCTCCCGACATATAATTTGCTATATGAACTGATACCGGAAGTGACCTGCCGCCTCCGCCTCCTCTGCGCTCTTCTGACCTGGCTCCCGCAGGAGCAGATTCGTTTTCACCCAGTTGTGACTTGTTAAAAATTTTGTTGTAGCCGTATACCGACAATACAAGAACTGCTGGTATTGCGGCGTAAAGAATGTACTTCTGTCTGTTTTTCATCAAAGTAAAAATTATTTTACTTTGACCATTAAGATTCCAAAAAGTTTAAGGAGAGGGCAAAAAAAATCAAAATCTGCCCGTGGATGATTATCTTTGCAAAGATAACAATTATGTACAGAAAATTACTAAACAGCGAACTCGGCCGGCTTTCAAAAGAGGAATATCAATCCTCCGGAAAGTTATCCGTTACCCTTGTCCTTGACAATGTCAGGAGTCAGCATAACATTGGTGCGGCATTCAGAACGGCAGACGCTTTTTCTGCAGAGAAAATCCTTTTATGCGGAATTTGCGCCGTCCCGCCTACCCCCGAAATTCATAAATCTGCTCTCGGAGCTGAGGATACAGTTTCATGGGAATATTGTGAAAACTCTCCGGATGCGGTAAGGAAACTTAAAGATGAGGGTTATATTATCATATCGGTTGAGCAGACAGAGAACTCAACAATGCTTGATAAACTGCCTCTTAAAACCGGGGGTAAATATGCTCTGGTATTCGGAAATGAGGTGAAAGGTGTAGACCAGGCAGTAGTAAACATGAGTGACCTGGTTGCAGAGATTCCTCAGTTTGGCACAAAACACTCGCTGAATGTCTCTGTAAGTATAGGGATTGTGTTGTGGGAGGTATCACGAAAACTCGGGAGGATCTGAAATGCTTTGCGACACTACAGGGAGAACGCTTACATACCTCAGGATATCTGTAACTGACAGATGCAATCTCAGATGCAATTACTGTATGCCTGAGGAGGGTGTTCCCCTGGTGGAACACAGCCGCATTCTCTCTTTTGACGAGATAGTTAACTTCACCCGAATTGCAGTTTCCAAAGGCATTACAAAAGTAAGGCTGACAGGCGGAGAGCCCCTGGTGAGGAGAGGTATTACAGAACTGGTCAGAAGTATAGCAGCTATTGAGGGAATTAAGGATCTCTCAATGACAACCAACGGACAATTGCTCTCTCTTTATGCAAAAGAGCTTAAAGAGGCAGGTCTCAACAGAATAAACATCAGCCTTGATGCAACTGACCCCGGAAAATACAGAGAAATTACAAGAGGCGGAGATGTAACTAAAGTTTTCGAAGGCATCAGGGCTGCATCTGAAGCCGGACTTGACCCCGTTAAGATTAACTGCGTGGTAAAACACAACAGGGAAGAGAAAGATGCCCGCGATGTTGCTGCTTTCGCATCTGAAAACGGGTTGCAGGTAAGATACATCCAGATGATGGACCTGCACAGGGGAGATTTTGGGATAGTAGACGGAGGTGACGGGGGTGACTGTCCAAGATGTAACAGATTAAGGCTGACTGCTACCGGGATGGTAAAGCCATGCCTGTTCAGTGACCTGGAATTTGATGTAAGAGAGCTGGGAGCAGAAATGGCCATCAATCTGGCAGTTAAGCAAAAACCCTTAAGAGGGGGACACAATACAACCGGAGAATTTTTCAATATTGGAGGATAACAGATATGTCTTTAACTAACAAATTTTCTCATACAGATGAGAATGGAAAAGCCAACATGGTTGATGTTGGAGACAAGCCGCTCTCTAAACGTGTGGCAAAAGCTTCCGGTCACATATCTCTTTCGCAGGAGACTATCGTGTTAATAAAAGAGAATGGACTTAAGAAGGGAGACATTCTCTCCGTAGCCCAGATTGCAGGTATTATGGCTGCAAAAAAGACATACGAACTTATTCCACTTTGCCATCAGCTTTTGCTGAACAAGGCAGATGTGAGGCTCACAATTGCGGAGGATGGTATTCGTGCCGAAAGCTATGTCAGTTGCACAGGAAATACCGGCGTGGAGATGGAGGCACTTACAGCTGTAAGTGTGGCGTTGCTTACGGTATATGATATGTGTAAGGCTGTAGACAAACAGATGATTATCGGAGGAATTGAACTGATTGAAAAAACTAAAACCAGCCTGTAAAAGGGAATTATTGAAAAGAATCATGTCACAAATTGAGGTAATATCGGTTAATATTTCTGAGAAAAAGGGAGAGATAAAGCTGCCGGTTAAAAGCATTCAGCTTACTGCCGATGGTGTTGCAGGCGATGCCCATTCAGGTAAATGGCACAGGCAGGTGAGTCTTCTTGGAGCAGAGAGTTTTGAAAAATTTTCTCAGATAACAGGAAAGAGTTTTGCATGGGGGGAATTTGCAGAGAATATTACAACAAAAGGTCTTGTTCTGAACGAAATGAGGCCGGGAGATATACTCCGTAACTCAACAATTGAACTTGAAGTGACACAGATTGGAAAGAAATGTCACGGAGATGGCTGCGCAATTTTCAGAGACACCGGAGCATGTATAATGCCAAAAGAGGGAATCTTTGCAAAAGTTATAAAAGGGGGCTCACTTACTGCCGGAGATAAACTTGAGTACATTCAGAAAATCTGGAAAACAGGAGTCATAACACTAAGTGACAGAGCATCAGAAGGGGTATACCCGGATTTAAGCGGACCGGAAGTCTCCCGTTCTCTCGGGGAGTATTTCACAAACTCCGGAAGAAAATCTGAATGTGATTACAGGCTTATTCCGGATGACAAGAATCTTCTTGCAGATTCCATTGAGTCAATGATAAAAGCCGGTTGCGAGGTAATTGTAACAACAGGAGGTACAGGAATCGGACCCAGGGATTATACTCCTGAGGTAGTAAAACCTTTGCTTGACAAGGAGATTCCCGGAATAATGGATTTCATCAGAATGAAATACGGAGCACAAAAGCCAAATGCCCTGCTGAGCAGAAGTATTGCAGGTCTGGCCGGAGAATCACTGGTTTTTGTTCTTCCGGGCAGCCTTAAGGCTGTCAAGGAGTATATGGCAGAAATACTTCCAATGCTCGACCATCTGATTGCAATGAAATCCGGACTGGACAATCACTGATAATCCATTTTGGTGGTTTTACACTCTGGCTATTGCCAGAAAAACAGCGTGCAGAATAACAGTCACAGCTATCCAGAGTCTCTCTGCACCGGCCGGACTCAATCCGGGGAATCTGTACTCAAGCCCGTTATGGCTGCAGGAGCTGAGACAATCTCCGCAGTAGGTACATCCGTTTCCTATCTTCAATTTTCCGTCTGTCCCCCTGCTCATTGCCATATAACTGCAGGACGGGATGCATTTCATACATGAGGTACATGAAGAGTTTGCAACAAACCTGAACGGAGAGACATATTTCAGATAATTGACTGCTGTACCCACAGGGCACCATACAGAGCAGTGGACCATAGCTCCGCTTCTGCGGGAAACAAATATCATTATCCCGAATCCTGCAACCAGAAAGAGAATGGCCAGGAGCACAGCCGTTCCCTGAGAGCCGTTAAGGATTCTCAGCAACAACGCAATTGAGACAACAAGGAATAAAACAGCAAGCCTTAGCACCGGCTTACTTTTTGCCAGATTCCACCTTAACTTTTTCATGGCCGGCCTCCCTTTACTTTTCGCCATTATTGCATCAAATGCTCCAAAATAGCAGAGATGGCTGCACCAGGCAGGGCCTGACAGCAAGAGAGTTGAGAGAAACAGTATAATCATGAACCATGAGCTGAATCTGTAAAGCGGCCCCGCAATAATAACCGCCGGAACAGGCAGGTGGAGCTTCCCTGTCATCAGGAAGAGAGAATCGGCAGTGATTCCCAGAAGCAGCTGAAAATAGAATAAAATCCCAAACAGCAGCCAGGAGTATCTTCTCCACTTAGCTCTTTGTGATACATCAATCATCTTTCCGGTAAGGAATCCAGCATACAGAGAGACAATAAGTACCTGAACAATGCCACCACCTGTAAAAACTCTCTCTGCCAGAAGCAGAGGCCTGTCAGGAAAAACAGCCACCGGAAGCATTATCAGCAAAACAACAGCAGAAACGATGAATGGCAGGTATTTATTCATGCTGCAAAGATAACCTCAATTTCATTATTTCTTATATTTGCGCAATATGCAAGCCCGGGACAACTTCAACATAACACATTCTCTCTTTCTTCTCCTGGGGGGAGTTGCGCTGCTCTTTATCTTTGCGCCACTCGCCGGAATGTTTATCTCAGTAAATGCCCCTCATCTGTTTGAGGCTGCTACAGATAAAGTTGTAGGGAACAGTATTCTGAGAACCCTTCTTATATCAGCTGCAGCAACAATAGTATCTGCTCTTTTCGCAATTCCGCTGGCCTATATACTTGCCAGAAAAAAATTCCCTTTTAAAGGAGTTGTGGAGGCTGTTGTAGACCTTCCGATTGTAATACCTCACTCTGCTGCCGGTATTGCAATACTTGGCCTTATTTCAAGGGATTCTGTGCTTGGGGCGGCAGCATCTGCAGTGGGACTGAACCTTGTTGGCTCACCCTTTGCAATTGGACTGGCTATGTCATTTGTAAGTATCCCCTTTCTTATAAACTCAGCAAGAGACGGATTTGCTGCAGTACCTGTAAGGCTGGAACAGGCTGCTGAAACACTTGGAGCATCAAGATTTCAAACGTTTACAAAAATATCCCTTCCTCTTGCAGGAAGATCTGTAGTATCCGGTTTGCTGCTCATGTTTGCAAGAGGGATGAGTGAATTTGGAGCTATTGTAATTGTAGCCTATCATCCAATGACAACACCTGTACTCATTTTTGACAGGTTCAACTCATTCGGGCTGGCATACGCAAGACCGGTTGCCGTTATATTTGTTGCTGTAACGCTGATACTCTTCATTGGCCTCAGAATCTATCAGAAAAGAAAATGGTAAGACTTAACAACATACTTTACAAGGCAGACGAGTTTACTCTGGGTCCTGTTTCTCTTGAACTTGAGAAAGGTGGATATTTTGCCATATTCGGGCCCTCCGGATCGGGGAAGTCAATGCTTCTTGAATTAATTGCAGGGCTAAGAACTCCTGCCGGCGGAGATATTATCATTGACAACAGAGATTTCACATTTGTTCCTGCAAGAAAACGACCTGTGGGAATGCTCTTCCAGGACTATGCGCTCTTCCCTAATATGTCAGTTTTTGAAAACATTGCCTTCCCGCTTAGAATCTCCGGAGAAAACGAAGAGGATATAAAAAGGGAAGTGGGAGTCCTTTCTGAACAGTTCTATATACAATCTCTCCTAAAAAGGGAAATAGCCGGGCTATCAGGTGGCGAAAAGCAGAGGGTTGCGCTAGCAAGAGCACTTGCTCACCAGCCATCTGTACTTTTACTTGACGAGCCCCTGAGTGCTCTTGACGAAGAGCTCAGAGACGATGCTGTTAAAACTCTTGGTATCCTTAAAAAAGATGGCCAGACCGTAATACATGTTACCCATAACAGGAACGAAGTATCAGATCTGGCCACCAGATGTTTCAGAATGTCTGCCGGGAAACTGACCCCGATTGACTAGGGATTCATTAAGTCTGAATTCTGGAATCTCAGAATTTCATAAATTGACTCTATAGCATGAGCTGCAGGCCCCTCAGGGTTGAGGAACTTAGCCTTGTTGAGAGCGTTAATTGCATCTCCCCATAACTGCTGACGCCTCAGAATGCTGCCCAGCAAGTACCAGGCCTCTGCATTATCAGGCTCCCTTTCAAGCAAAATATTCAGCTCATTGTGCGCCTTCTCTGTCTCTCCCGAACGAAGAAGCTGATCTATCTCCAGTAGTGTCATTCTCTTGGATAATTAATTTTATTAAACCAGTCCGGCAAAACCCATAAATGAGAGAGCAAGAATACCAGCCGTGATAAGAGCTATAGGCATACCTTTAAACTCCTTAGGCACATTGGCAAGCTCAAGCTGCTCCCTGAGTCCCGCAAATAATATCATTGCAAGGCCAAAACCCAGTGCATTTGCGATTGCAAATACAACTGACTGGGCAAGGTTAAGCATATGAGGGTCTCCTCCAAATGCAAACTCTTTTGACACAACAATGATTGCAACACCAAGAACTGCACAGTTTGTAGTAATAAGCGGCAGATAAATACCCAGCGCCTGATATAGCGAAGGGCTCACCTTCTTAAGGATTATCTCCACCATCTGAACCAAACCGGCAATTACCAGAATGAATGCGATTGTCTGCATGAATTCAATCCCAAGCGGTACAAGCACAAAGTATTGAATCATGTATGTAGCAAGTGTAGCAACAGCCATTACAAAGGTTACGGCACCTGCCATACCAGCAGCTGTACTCACCTTGTTAGAAACTCCCAGAAACGGGCAAACTCCCAGAAACTGCGAAAGCAGAATGTTATTTACAAATACTGCAGAAATTATAATCAGAATATATTCCATAACAAACCGGCCTTAAGAAATTTTTGATTTGAACTTGTTAAACAGAACCAGCAAATAACCAAGGGCAATGAATGCTCCGGGTGCCAGTACAAAAACCAGAATTCCGTCTCCTTCTATTAGTTTCAGCCCAAAGATAGAAGCGCTTCCCAAAAGTTCGCGAACCATGCCCAGAACAGTAAGAGCCACAGTAAATCCCAGTCCGATACCAAGTCCGTCCAGTGCAGAATCAAGGGCACCATTTTTAGATGCAAATGCCTCTGCCCGGCCCAGTACAATACAGTTTACCACAATAAGCGGAATGAACAGACCCAGAGTCTCATACAAACCCGGAGTAAACGCCTGCATTACAAACTGAAGAACAGTCACAAATGCTGCAATAATTACGATGTATGAAGGAATCCTCACTTTACCCGGTATTACATTTGCTACTGCAGAAATTGCAAGATTGGAAAGAATGAGCACAAACATTGTTGCAAGACCCATTCCCATACCATTTATAGCAGATGTAGTTGTTCCCAGGGTGGGACACATTCCAAGAAGAAGAACAAATGTAGGATTCTCCTTGATTATACCTTTTGTTATTAAACCTAGCTTACTCATTGGTTACCTCCTTTTTTCCGGTATCTGCCGAACACAATTTGTATACCTCCCATGCAGATGTAACTGCATCACAAAAAGCTCTTGAAGTTATTGTAGAGGCAGTAATAGCATCAACATCCCCTCCGTCTTTCTTAACAAGCAGTTTGTAATCATCGGGATTTTTACCCTTAAACTGAACACTGAAGTTACTCTTTCCCTCAATCATTTTGTCTCCCAGTCCTGGTGTCTCTGCATGAGAAAGAACTGCAGTATTATTGATAGTGCCGTCTGCATTAAAGCCCACCATTATAACTATGCGGCCTCCAAAACCTCCGGTTGAAAACGACTCAACAGCATAACCCACTATATCAGAACCCTTTTTTGCAGGGTAGACAATATAAGATTTACCATCAAGCTCCTTCTGAAACTTATCTGCAGAGGGATCATTGTCAAATTCGGGTACAACCTTTGAAATTGCACTGTTAATTTTTGCTGTCTGAGCGGCATCAATAGGGCCCTTAGTTATTGCATAAATGACTCCAAGTACAGAAGAGGCAATCAGGGTGATAAGAGTAAGAGTCACCACCATGTTTTTCAAAGTCGATTCCTTAGCCATGTTTCACCCCCTTTCCGAACCTTACAGGTTTAAAATACATATTGATAAGAGGAACACAGGCATTCAGGATAAGAATCGCAAATGAGATTCCCTCCGGATATGCTCCCCAGTTACGGATAAGCATTGTAATTAAACCAATGCCTATACCATAAATAATCATCCCCTTGTTGCTCATTGGTGAGGTAACATAGTCAGTTGCCATAAAGATGGAACCAATCAAAATACCCCCGGTAAGCACATTAAACAAAGGATCTGTATAATGAGTAGGATCAATTAGCCAGAAAATTCCCGAGAATACTATCACGGTACCAACAATGGCAAGCGGGATATGAGGCTTTATAACTTTTCTAATAAGCAGATAAATGAATCCAAGTATGAGTGCAAAGGCCGAAACCTCTCCCACCGAGCCGCCTATTTTGCTAAAGAGCATCTGTGCATAAGAGAAGTCATTTTGCGAAAAGATCTGATCCATAGTCATTCCCTTGGCAAGGCTCTCCTTAACAATAGAGAGAGCTGTAGCTCCCGAGCCGGCATCAATACCCTCGCGGAACCATGAAGAGGGGATTGAATAGTCTGTCATAATAACGGGAAACGAGACCAGAAGGAATACACGGCCAACAAGAGCCGGGTTAAATAGATTCTGGCCTACTCCTCCAAAGGTCATTTTTGCTATTCCAATAGCCACAACCGACCCTATGAACATAATCCACCACGGAGAGTTGGGCGGGAGGTTCAGAGAGAGCAGCAAACCCGTGAGTGCTGCAGAGTAATCATTAATTGTTATTTTGGTTTTAACGATGTACCGCTGAATTACATATTCAACAAGTACTGCTGTGGCAATACCTACAAGGGCGAGTTTTATCGCAGAGAATCCGAAGTAATATACAGATACCAGCAAAGAGGGTACAAGTGCTATTACAACGTCCCTCATGAGACTTTTTGTAGTCTCCTTTCCGTGAAGGTGAGGTGCCGGTGAAACAATCAGTTTTTTCATATATGTAAAATCTGTTTTTTACTTTTTAGGTCTGCTTCTCATGATTTTGAGAACAGAGGCTTTTGAAAGTCTTATAGTATCAAGAAGAGGAATATTGGCCGGACAAACATAGAGGCAGCTTCCGCATTCGATGCAGTCCTGAACAAGGTTTGCCTCAAGGTCATCAATTCTGCCAGCCCTTGACAATCTGTTAAGCAGGAACGGCTCCAGACCCATAGGGCAGGCATCGACGCATTTTGCACATCTAATACAGTTCCCTTCTGGTTTCCGTTTTGTCTCCTCCTCTGTAAGAAGAAGCAGGGCCGATGTACTCTTTACAGATGCAGCCTCAATTCTGGCAACAGCCTTACCCATCATGGGGCCGCCGCTTACCAGCTTCTCTGCATCTTTAGGAAATCCTCCCACTGCAAAGAGCATGGATTCAAAAGTGGTTCCAACCCTCATTCTGAAGTTCCGCTGCTCAGTCATACACTTACCTGTAACAGTAACCACACCCTCAAAAAGAGGTTTGTTTTTCTGAACAGCCTCATATACCGCAAGGGCAGTTCCCACATTCTGAACAACCACTCCTGTATCAATAGGAAGCCCCATTGATGGCACCTGTCTTCCAAGTATGGCATCAATAAGCTGTTTTTCACCTCCCTGCGGATACTTCTTCTGAAGAGATACAATCTTAATATCCCTGTAGCTCTTGCTGCAGAGTTCTTTCATGGCCTTAATAGCCTTTGGCTTGTTATCCTCAATGCCAACATATGCCTTCTTAACACCAAGCGCAATCATCATTATGCGGGTTCCAATCAGGATTTCCTCCGGGTTTTCCAGCATGATGCGGTAGTCAGATGTAAGATATGGTTCGCACTCGGCACCGTTCATAACAAGAAATTCTGCTTTCTTGCCCGGAGGCGGAGAGAGTTTAATGTGAGTCGGGAATGCAGCTCCTCCAAGGCCTACAATTCCGCAATCTGCAATTTTTGCAATGATTTCTGAAGGCGAGAGTTTGATTTCTCTCACAATTTCGGGAGAACGGTCAATTTTTTCGTCCCATTCGTCTCCCTCTACCTTTACAACAACATGCTGCACAAGGTTGCCTGCAAGGTCCGGCATCAGCTCAATTGCAGATACAGTCCCCGATACAGATGAATGAATATTTGCCGAAATAAATCCGTTTGCCTTTGCTATAAGCTGACCGGTTTTCACTTTATCGCCTTTGGCAACAATCGGTTCTGCCGGAGCACCCAAATGCTGAGACATGGAAATATAGGCAGTTTCCATAACCGGAAAGTTCTCAATAGCAGCCTTAACGGATATTTTATTGTCTTTGGGGTGAATTCCCCCAATTGAGAAAGTTTTGCTCATAATTTAAAACTTATTGCTGTTCAACATCTGCTGTCTCCCTTTTAGGAACCCTTACCGGGAAGTTAACCTCCCATATAGCGTTGGTTGGACACTCCACCACGCATTTGCGGCATAGCTTGCATTTGTTGTAATCTATATAGGCGAGGTTGGATGAGATAGTAATAGCATCATATGCACATACCTTCTGGCACTTGGTACAACCAATACATGCCACTGCACATGCCTTTTTGGCAACTCCACCCTTGTCTTTATTTATACAAGAGACAAAAATCCTTTTGCCCTTTGGTCCCTTGTTCCTAAGTTCAATTATGAATTTTGGACATGCTTTTACACATGCTCCGCATGCTGTGCACTTCTCCTCGTCCACCTCAGGCAGACCGGTGCGCGGATTCATCTTTATAGCGTCAAAGTCGCAGGAGATTTCGCAGTCACCCTGACCCAGACATCCATATCTGCAATCTGTATCTCCGGAATAGAGATTTGCCATAACCGCACAAGAGGTATAGCCGTCATAATTGCTGGATTTTGGTCTGCTGTCACAGTTACCGTTACACCTCACCACAGCAACCTGCGGAGCTTTGTCTGCAACGGTTACGCCCAGATATCCGGCAACTTTTTTCATAGTATCGTTCCCTCCAACCGGGCAGAAAAGCCCGTCAAGAGAATCGGCCTTAACACAACCCTCCGCAAAGGCGCGGCACCCTGCAAATCCGCAGCCGCCACAGTTTGCCCCCGGCAGAATTGTCTCAACATCATCAATTCTTGGATCCTCTACAACTTTGAATTTCTGAGCTGTAAAGTAGAGAATCAATGCCAGCACAAGCCCTAGCAATGAGAGGCTCGCAATGGTAAAAATAATTGTAGTAGTCATTATTAGTTCAATTTTTCAATTGTAAACACATACTCTTTTTTGAATTTGTCCCTGAAGAGATAGACACCCGAGTAATATAGAGCAAGTCCTGTGATAACTGCAAGCCCTGTAACCAGTTCGTCCGTTCCCAAAGCCGACAAAGATAGCAATATTACAACCAGTATCAAAAGCGGTATCAGATATGATATGTAAAGTGCTTTAAATCCGAGACTTTTTTTCAGAAGCACATTTACACTCTCCCCTTTTTTATAAAATTCATACCCGTTGTTTTCCACCTCAATAACCTTTGCCTCAACCTCACCCATGGAGCAGGCACCTTTTGCGCTGCAGGAAACACATGCCGCCTTGTTCATGATTTCCACGGTAATATATTCCGGCGTTATGTCCAGAATATACCCCTGATGTTCAATAGTATCCTCTTTTTTCATTTATTTAATTCTGCTTGTTAGTGCATATTTAAGATTCTTAGTCGCCTTAAGCCTTCCGTAAACCTTTCCCACAATAATCTCCATTTCGAATGTCAGCGGAATTTTATTGGCGTCGTCTGTTACCCAGATTATCATCTCCTTATCGCCTCTGAAGACAGTACCGGCAACAAGTTTGGCAGCAAACTTAATGGTTGTGTAAGTCCCCATGCCGGGAACCTTTTTGACCTCTCTTCCCAGATAGCGGTAATATATATCAAAGATCTCATCATCAATTACAAATGAGATTGACTGCTTCTCTCCCGGAACTGCCCTTGAAAAGTCGATATTTCTTGCATAGTAGAACATTGTAAGAATATCGTAAGTGCAGCGGGTACCCCTGAGCAGAGTATCCTTCTGAGGATTATCATACTTTTGGGTTACAGACCTTAATGAGTAATCCGGAAACCATGTAAAGGTGTTCTTCATCCTGTACTTCCCTTCGTTCACATTCCTGTGGAAATAGAATGGCCGCACATCTGCAGCATAGAACTTAGATTCGTAATGGTCCCTCACCTTGAAGAACATGTCAAAAAATTTATAAGTGTTTCCCTTTACAACAGCATGAAAATACGGGCTGGTAGCACCATCCCCCACAAATCTGAGCGATGTCTGTGCCTCTCCTACTTCGGTAATAACCGAGCCCCAGTTGTAAATAACCGAATAGGAAAGCGACTCTCCGTCTGCAAAAGGGAGATCCTTTACTGAAGTAACAAGTATGGGAGGGCAATTCTTCTCCTGAGAAAAGAGAGAAAATGATGATAGCTGAAAAATTACCAGTATGAATAAAATTCTTCTCATCACTGTTATCAGGAGTCAAAATCTGAATTCGGAATAAATTCGGCGCTTCCGTTCAGTTTTGAACTGTATGTCTGTACACCTCCGTGCGATGCAATACCGGAAAAATCCGGATCGTTCATATCAACAAACTTAACCTCTGAGTGTCTGAATCTCATTGGAACATCACACACAGCACCGTTACGGTGTTTAGCAATTATGACATCTGTCACGCCGGCCTGCGCAGGATCTTCAGTTAATCCGTAGTAGTCCTGGCGGTGAATGAAGATAACAATATCTGCATCCTGTTCAATTGCACCAGATTCACGAAGGTCACTAAGCTGAGGGCGTTTGTTTCCCCCTCGGGTCTCTACAGCACGGCTAAGCTGAGAAAGTGCTATTATTGGAATATTGAGCTCTTTTGCAATTGCCTTAAGTGATCTGGAAATTGCAGAGACCTCCTGCTCTCTCATACCCCTGAGTTCCGGAGGACCGCTCATAAGCTGAAGGTAGTCAATAATGATTGCCTTCACACCTGCATTAAGCACCAGTCGTCTGGCTTTGGAACGAAACTCGTATATAGAGAGGGATGGTGTATCGTCAATATATAAAGGCGCTTTGATAAGCTGGGCAAGTCTGGTATTGATCTGAGTCCACTCATAGTCCTCCATCTTTTTACCACCCTTTATCTTGTCTGAAGACAATCCGGTTTCGCTTATCATAAGACGCTTAACAAGCTGCAGTGCCGACATCTCAAGTGAGAAGAAGGCAACAGGTATCTGATGGTCAACAGCCATGTTCCTTGCCATGGTGAGGACGAAAGCAGTCTTACCCATTGAAGGACGGGCCGCAAGGATAACCATATCGGAAGGCTGCCAGCCAAGAGTAACCTTGTCAAGTCCGGTATAACCCGAACGGACACCTGAGAGTCCGTCTGAGCGGAGCTGGTTTGTATGAAGCTCCTCAATTGCCTCTTCAATTACTGACCTTACAGGCCTGGTTTCGCGTTTAATATTTCTGTCGGTAAGAGTAAAAATCTTCTGCTGAGTTGCATCAAGAAGATCATCTACCGGAATGTTATCATCAAATGAGTCCTTCTGAACATCATAGGAGATTGAGATTAGCTCCCTCTGAATATATTTTTGCAGCAGCAGCTTTGAGTGGTACTCAAGGTGTGCTGCCGAGCTGATTCTCATGCTGAGCTGAGTGATGAACGCATTTCCCCCAACCATCTCAAGGTCCCCCATTCTCTTGAGTTCATCAGAAACAGTGAGAAGGTCCACAGGATAGTGTTTATCAGAAAGAGACTTTATGGCATTAAAAATCTTTCTGTGAGACTCCTTGTAAAAGCATTCAGCATTAATAATCTCAAGCGTTTCAGGAACTGCGTGCGGTTCCAGCATAAGGGCTCCAAGTACCGCCTCCTCAATATCAAGTGCCTGAGGTGGTTTCTTACCCATATCCAGGGCCAGGGAATCTATGTTCTTGTCCTGGTTTTGCTTTCCCTTGTTGTTGTATGTTTTTGCCATATATCTTAAAGTCTGTCGAGTGCTCTCTTTATTCCTTCAGTTGACATCATTATCTCCTGTTCTGTGATTGAAAGAGGAGGTGCAATTCTGAACGATGTCGGATTAAAAAGGAACCAGTCGCTCATTATACCCTCTTCCAGAAGCAGAGGAATAATCCTTCCTGCCGCCTCACTCTCTCCCAGGTCAACTGCCAGCAGTAACCCGGCTTGTCTTATCTCTCTCACTTTAGGATGTCCCTCCAGCTCTTTTTTATAAATCTCACCCTTTCTGCAGGCATCATTAATCCACTCTTCCCTCAGCAGAATTTTGAGGGCAGCAAGTGCGGCAGCGCATGAAACCGGATGACCGCCAAAAGTAGTAATATGTCCGAGTACAGGATTCGATTGCCAGAGTGACATCAGTTCTGCCGATGCCACGAATGCACCAAGTGGCATTCCGCCCCCCAATGCTTTCGCTAAGGTAATAATATCAGGAATAACTTCCCACCTGATACAGGCAAAAAGTTTTCCACACCTCCCAAAACCGGTCTGTATCTCATCAAATATCAGGATAGTCCCCGTTGCAGTACACCTCTCCCTTAAAGCCTTCAGATAACCATCTGCAGGAAGAATAACTCCCCCTTCACCCTGAACAGGCTCAATAATTACAGCTGCGGTGCGGGTTGTTATCTTCGAAAGATCTTCAAATGAATTAAAGGAAATATGATTTACATCCGGGAGCAGAGGGCGGAACGAACTCTTGAATGTTTCGCTGCCCATTAGGCTGAGTGCACCATGAGTACTTCCATGGTAACTGTTATAACAACTTATAATCTCTGTCCTGCCTGTCTTGCGCTTTGCCAGTTTTACAGCCGCTTCATTTGCCTCACTTCCTGAGTTGACATAATATACAACATCCAGATTACCGGGGAGTGACTCTGCCAGGAGCCTTGCGTGCTCAACCTGCGGCTGCTGCACAATCTCTCCGTACACCATCAGGTGCATGAACTTTCCGGCCTGCTCCCTGACTGCCTCAACAACCTCAGGATTTGAGTGGCCAACATTGGAAACAGAAACTCCGGATACAAGATCAATATATTTTGAGGAGCCGGGGCCATACATGAACACCCCCTCCGCCCTTTGAATTTCAAATCCCAAAGGTGAAGGGGAAGTCTGACCTACATGTCTGAAAAATAGCTCCCTTAATCTATAAGGTTCGCGGGACATTACTCTTTCTCGAACTCAGCATTCACAAGAATACGGCCGCAATATTCGCAGACAATGATTTTCTTGCTTGAAGCGATATCCATTTGTCTTTGAGGCGGAATCTTGTTGAAGCAGCCGGCACATGCATCTCTTCTTACAGTAACAACTGCAAGTCCGTTTCTAGCATTTGAACGAACCTTCTTGTAAGCAGCAAGCATTCTGGCATCAATCTGAGCCTGAATCTCCTCGGAAATCTTAACAAGCTCCTCCTCATCCCTTGCAGTTTCGGCAACAATAGAATCAAGTTCTTTCTGTTTGTTTTCAAGATCTTTCTTTCTCTCTTCAAGAGCTGTGAGAGCAAGAGCATAAGCAGATTTTTTCTCTGCAAGAGTAATTGTATTCTCTTTAATTCTCTTCTCAGAAAGCTCTGCCTCGAGACCCTGGAATTCAATCTCTTTGGTAAGAGAGTCGTACTCACGGTTGTTCTTTACATTGTTTTGCTGAGCAGTATATTTCTCAATAAGGCTCTTTGAGTTTTCAAGATCCATCTTTTTCTGATAGATAAGTTTCTCAATATCCTTAATCTCTGTCTGAAGGTTTTCTGCCCTGGTCTTAAGGCCTTCGATATCATCCTCAAGATCTTTAACCTCTAAAGGCAACTCTCCCCTTAACAGGTGAATTTTGTCAATTTTGCTGTCTGCCTGCTGAAGCTTGTAAAGCAAACTAAGCTTTGTCTCCATGCTAAGGTCTCCCTCATTTGCGCTCTTTTGCAGAGAGATGAAGGTACCTCCGTCAATAGGAGTCTCTATTAATTGTTTTTGTTTTGTTGCCATAACCCTCTTAGTAATAGTATATTAAATTATTATTGTTATCTGAAATGCGAACTTCAAAGTTAACTAATTTTTTTAACAGTACATCTTTAAGCAAATCGAGTACCTCTCTCTCGCTTTCAAAATGTCCTATATCCATGACCATGAATCCCTCTTCACACAAAAACCTGTGATAAGAGATGTCACCTGTAACAAGCAGCTGAGCTCCGCTCTTCATTGCAGCAGAAATAAGAGAGCTTCCGCTTCCTCCGCAAAGTGCAACTCTGCTTATCTGCCCCTCAACCGGTTTAGAGCAGCGGAGAGATTTCAAAGAAAACCTGCTTTTCACAAGATCAGAAACCTCGCTGAATGACAAAGGCTTCACAAAATCTCCAACAACACCCAGTCCTGTATCACCTCCCTCCTCCTTGTCCAGTATCTCAACATTTACCAGCCCAAGCCTTGCTGCCATAAGACCGCTCACACCGGGCAAAACCTTATCTGCATTTGTATGTGCAGAGTAAATAACTATATCATTCTTAATTGCAGTCTCCACCATCCGCTCCACAACATTCGACCCGGCAATTCTTTTAAGCGGAGAAAAAATAAGGGGGTGATGGGTAATAATCATGCCTGTTCCCCTCTCCACCGCCTCCTGCAGAACCTCCGGGGTACAGTCCAGGGCAAGCAGTGCCGAATTCACCTCCCTGCCGGCACCGCCAACAGTAAAGCCTGAGTTGTCCCAGCTCTCCTGAAGATGTCCCGGAGCAAGCTCCTCTATTATTGCTGCTATCTCTCCCGCCTTCATTTTTAAAGCATGTTCGAGATTTCTGTAAGCCTCTCCTTAATACCTGTCAGAGACTCAATAACATCAACACGGCGGTCAACACCCTCCTTGTTGTCCTTCATCCTTTTGGCCGCGCCCTCAAGCGTCATTCCCCTCTCCTTTACCAGATAGTAAATCAGACGAAAGTTCGAAAGATCATCTGCAGTGAAGAGCCTGTTTCCCTTTTTATTTCGGGCCGGTTTTATATACTCAGGAAACTTCTGTGCCCAGAATCTCACCAGTGAAGTGTTTTCGCCAATTATTTCGGCCACCTCGCCAATTGTGTAATAAAGCTTTTCCGGTTTATATTCTTTATAAGGCATAATGCTGGAAATTTAAAAAGTTTCTTAATCTAGTGACTGTCCTGTATTGAGTGCAATCATGAGCATCTCTCTGTACTGAGCCGGGGTTATGTCGGCAAAAAAGTAGTTAACAGGTTCAACTGCTCTTCCGTTTAGCAATACCTCGTAGTGCAGGTGAGGAGCAAATGAGAGACCTGAATTTCCTACCCGTCCTATAACTGTTCCCTGTTTTACAGGCTGAGACTTTCTCACAAGTACATCCCCCATATGGGCATACATGGTTCTGTAACTGCCCCAGTGCTCAATTATTACCTGATTTCCCCTTCCCCTGTCTGATCTGATAACATCCACAACCACTCCGTTTGCAGTTGAAACCACTTCTGTACCTATAGGTGCAAGCAGATCGATTCCCGTATGGTCCGTTGTAGTCTTGTAGAACGGATGAATTTTCTTTCCAATACTGGCACCTGTCTGATTTACCGACATCCCTTTTATGGGCATTATTGACGGTATATCAGTGGAGTTCTCTGCTCCCTTAAGTTCGTTGTATATCAGTTCAAGCTTCTGTCCTGCAGTTTTTGTCATCGACTCCAGTTCACTCGCCATCTTCACAGAAAACTTAACAATCTCCATATCTCCAAGTGAATCGAGCTGACTGTAAACCTCGGGGTTATAACCAGAAGAGATTAAATCCGGAGGAGATGCCTTAAAGATACTCATATAAATCTCACGGTCCCTCTCCTGAAGGTCTGAGAGCACATTTTCCAGGAGGTCAATCTTTTCACTCACATTCTTGTACTCCTTCTCCATAAGCTCTCTCTCCCTCACAAGCCTCTCCTCCTCCCTTGTATTGAAAATCAGGGCTGCAATGATGTAGTAAAAAATTGCCAGCAAAATACTCACAAGCAAATACTTCAGAACAATACCCAGTTTGCCCTTCAATCCCAGCTTGTCCTCTACAAATCTCAGCTGATCCTTGTTGAATTTATATTTACTCATACAGATTATCCTTTAGGTTGAGATTTAGGCTCTACCAGAGCCAGAAACTCCTGGGAATCGATATCTCTGTTGTAGTAATTAAGCGGATTAACAGGGCGGTTTCTGTAAATTACCTCATAATGGAGGTGATTTCCCTTAGAGCGGCCTGTATTTCCCATATTTGCAATATGCTCACCCCTCTGAACTTTTCTGCCCATGGAAACAAGTGAGGATTTAAGGTGTGCATATCTTGTCTTGTAACCAAATCCGTGGTCTACGATAATAAAGTTTCCGTAACCAAAGAAGTCGTAACCTATTTCTGTAACCTTTCCGTTGCCGGTAGCATAGATTGGCTCGTTAACCGGGCCGGAGAGGTCAATCCCCGTATGCATCCTGTAAGCACCGTTGAACGGATCCGGTCTGTAACCGAATGAACTTGAGAACCTGATTTTTCTTGAAGCAACATTAACAGGAGGAATTGCAGGAACGCAGAGAGACATCTCGTCTGCATTCTTTGCAAGCTGGGCAACCTCATCAAATGACCTGCTCTGAATGAAAGCCTTTTTGTAAAGCTGATCAATACTCATTACCGTGCTGGTAAGAATACCCGAGCGGTCTACGGTTTCCAGGTATGAATATCTGTTGACTCCGCCAAAGCCGGCATTTCTGACCTCCTGAGAGATCTCTTCCATACCAAAGATTGGCCTGTATACATAATTATCTCTTATCTGAAGAGAGTTGAGGGTGCGGTTTGCAGCCTCAAATCTGCGTTCAAGCAGAGCCAGCTTATTTGCAAGTTCTGCATTTTTACTTCTGATACTGAGCATTTTGGGAGTTTCCATTCCAAAATATCCTGTATAGATAAAATAATATCCAAAAGAGACCGCAATGCTCACCAGAAATATAATAAAACCCTTGGAAAACCTGGCCTTTACAGAGATTTTATGAATCTCGTAGGCAAGTGTTTCCGGATTGAATTTATACCTTTTATTGTTTGACATTGGGGAAATTTAACCTTAAATTCGTGCAAATGTAAATATTTTTAATAAAAAACCTATTTTTGTGGTTCATTTAAAACTGAACCAGAATACCTAATAATATGACATCAAAAGAGATACGCGATAATTTCCTGAATTTCTTCGCCGGCAAAGGTCACACCGTTGTTCCGTCTGCGCCTATGGTTGTTAAGGACGACCCAACTCTTATGTTCACAAATGCCGGAATGAATCAGTTCAAAGACTGGTTTCTTGGCAATGAGCCTGCAAAATACCCAAGGGTAGCAGATACTCAGAAATGTCTCCGCGTAAGCGGCAAGCATAACGACCTCGAAGAGGTGGGGCATGACAGCTATCACCATACGATGTTCGAGATGCTCGGAAACTGGAGCTTTGGTGACTACTTCAAAAATGAGGCCATAGACTGGGCATGGGAACTTCTCACAGAGGTATACAAGCTGGACAAGGATCGTCTCTATGCAACGGTATTTGAAGGAAGTCCCGAAGAGGGCATCGGTTCAGACCAGGAGGCCAGAGAAAGATGGCTCCGCTATTTGCCTGCAGAAAGAATTCTGAATGGTAATAAAAAAGATAACTTCTGGGAGATGGGAGACACTGGTCCGTGCGGTCCCTGCAGCGAAATCCATGTCGATATCAGAAGTGATGAGGAGAGAGCTGCCCTGCCTGGCAGTGAACTGGTAAACAAGGGACACCATCTGGTAATTGAGATCTGGAATCTTGTATTCATACAGTATAACAGGAAAGCCAGCGGAGAACTTGTTCCGCTGCCTCAGAAACATGTAGACACAGGTATGGGTCTGGAGCGTCTCTGCATGGCAATGCAGGGCAAGAAGAGTAACTACGACACAGATGTCTTCTCAAACATGATTGCAAAAATCTCTGAGCTTTGCGGCAAGGAGTACGGAAAGGATGCTCAGACAGATGTGGCAATGCGTGTTATAGCAGACCACATAAGGGCAATCAGCTTTTCAATAGCAGATGGTCAGCTTCCGTCAAATGTAAAAGCAGGTTATGTTATCCGCAGAATCCTCAGAAGAGCGGTAAGATATGCATACACATTTCTGGGTGTGGATGAACCATTCCTCTGCAGACTGGTGCCAACCCTGGTTGGTGAGATGGGTTCGGCCTTTCCCGAACTGAAAAAACAGCAGGAGCTTGTAACCAAGGTTATCAAAGAGGAGGAGGAGTCATTCCTGAGAACCTTGGGCAAAGGTATCAAACTCATGGACAACCTTATGGCTAAATACGAAAGCACAAAGGTCATTCCGGGAGAAGATGCATTTATTCTTTATGACACATATGGATTTCCGCCTGACCTGAGCGAACTTATAGCAAGAGAGCACGGCTTCTCAATTGACACAGCTTCGTTTGAAAAGGAGCTTGAAAAGCAGAAAGAGAGAAGCAGAAATGCAACTTCAAGCGAAGAGGGAGACTGGATTGAAGTAAGACCTTACACCGGTGTTGAATTTACCGGATACGAAAATACAGTTGAGCAGGTTCAGATTACCCGCTACCGCTCTGTGAAGACCAAAAACAAAGAGCTCTTCCAGATTGTGCTCGACAAGAGCCCTTTCTATGCAGAGAGCGGCGGACAGGTTGGAGATACAGGGTATCTTGAATCACCTTCCGGAGAGAAAATAGCAGTGGTAAATACTGTAAAGGAGAACAACCTTATTATTCATATTGCAGAGAAGATGCCATCAGATGCGGCACAAACCTTTACTGCAAGAATTGATGAAGAGAAGAGGCAGTCAACTGCAAACAACCACACAGCAACTCACCTGCTGCACAAGGCCCTAAGGGAGATTCTGGGAACACACATTGAGCAGAAGGGATCACTTGTGAGCAGTACATATTTCCGTTTTGACTTCTCTCACTTTGAGAGGGTAACTCCGGAAATTCTGAGAAAAGTTGAGAGCCGTGTGAACGAACTTATAAGAGAGAACGCAGGCAGGGACGAATTCAGAGATATGCCTGTTGAGAAGGCTAAAGCAATGGGTGCAATGGCACTCTTTGGAGAGAAATACGGAGACCATGTGCGTGTAATCAGATTTGGTGATTCAATAGAGCTTTGCGGCGGTACTCACACCTCTGCTACAGGCAACATTGGACTTTTCAAAATTATCTCTGAATCTGCAATAGCTGCCGGAGTAAGAAGGATTGAGGCAACAACCGGTTCTCATGCAGAGAGTCTTGTTCACCTGAATGAAGATATAATTTCTTCTCTTAAAGCTCTTTTCAACAACTCTCCAAACCTGGTTTCCAGCATAACCAAACTTGTTGAGGAGAATGACTCTTTCAAAAAGAAGGTAGAGGAGTTCATGAGAGAGAGAGCTGCAGATCTGCGCAAACAGCTGTCAAACGAAAAGCAGTACATTAATGGTCTGAATGTTGTTACGCTAAGGGGTGAATACCATCCGGAGGTAGTTAAGAATGTTGCCATGATGTTCCGTTCTGACGAAAACACTGTTATGATTGCAGGTTTTTCATTCGAAGGAAAGGCAAACCTGGCGGTTATGTACACAGACGACCTTGTTGCACACGGATGCAACGCAGGCAAAGATATCAGGGAGGCTTCAAAACTCATTAACGGTGGCGGAGGCGGACAGCCCTTCTTTGCCACAGCAGGCGGGAAAAATCCGGAGGGTATCTCTGCGGCAATTGCAAAGCTGATTGAATTAGCTACTAAATAGAGCACTTTGAAAAAACTTGACAGGTTCATAGTTCAGGCCTTTCTGGGGCCCTTTATTCTCACATTCCTCATCGTGACTTTTGTCCTGATGATGCACTTTTTGTGGCTCTATATTGATGAGCTGGTGGGAAAGGGACTAAGCCTTGGCGTTATCCTGGAATTCATGGGCTGGGGAGCTGCAACGCTCATTCCGCTTGCACTTCCCCTGGCTACTCTGCTTGCATCAATCATGACACTTGGTGCTTTTGGAGAGAACAATGAACTTCTTGCAATGAAGGCAGCCGGAATATCCCTGCCAAGGGTACTCAGACCCCTTATAGTTGTTTCGGTTCTTATCTCCACAGGAGCCTTTTTCGCGTCAAACAATCTTATTCCGCTTGCGTATGATAATATCTACACGCTTCGTGACGATATTAACCGTACCAAGGAGGAGATTAGTATACCAACCGGTATATTCTACGATGGTATCGAAAATTACATCCTGAGAATTGACCGCCGTGACGAGAAAACCGAAATGCTCTACAAACTCATGGTCTATGACCACTCCAGAAACCTGGGGAATACCAGCATAACTGTTGCAGACTCCGGCTCAATCAAACTCACTGCAGACAAGCAAAATCTGCTCTTTACCCTGTATGACGGAAACACATACGAGGAGACTCCGCGTGAGTCGGTAATGGATACAGCATATGTAATGCAAAAGATCGGGTTCAGGAAACAGGAGCTTGTAATCTCCCTTGCCAACTACGCTTTCCAGAGGTCCGAGTCCGGAAGGTTCAGCGGAGAGGTAAACGCTCTTAACATAAATGAGCTCAGAATAATGAGGGACTCCCTTGACACTACCTACGCAAAGGTAAAGGAGTATCAGGTCAGAAACCTCATAATGGGAGCCGGTCTGAATTTTTCCAGACAGTTTGACACATCGGTAACTAACAAGTATATAAACACAATAGATATCGAAAAACTTCCTGAATGGAAGAGTCCGGAAGAGAAAAAGGCCATTTACGAACAGGCCATTGTTCAGATGGAAACGGCTAACACACTGCTTGACAATTATGAGATTGAAGAGCAGCAGTATCCTCTTCCGCTGAGACAGACAAGAAGTGCCCTGTACAGAAAATTTACAGTATCCCTGGCCTGTCTCATCTTCTTCTTTATTGGGGCTCCGCTTGGAGCAATTATTCGAAAGGGAGGGCTCGGAACTCCTTCAGTAATATCAATCCTCTTCTTTGTTTTCTACTGGGTTATTGATATTTCAGGCAAGAAACTGGCAACTGACGGCTCCCTCTCTCCTGGAATGGGAAGTCTCATATCTTCTGTGATACTGCTGCCAATTGGAATTTTCCTTACCTGGAAATCTACCAGGGATTCAAACCTCTTTAATCCGGAGAAATATCTGGCCTTCTTCAGGAAGCTAATGGGAGACAAGGGAGATAACATTACCTGAAAATGAACAGAGATAAAAAAATCATATACATGGGAACTCCGCAGTTTGCGGTGGCTCCCCTTAAGAGGCTCATGGAGTCCGGATATAATATCTGTGCGGTGGTTACTGCTCCCGACAAACCTAGCGGACGCGGGCTTCAGCTTAGCCAGAGTGATGTAAAGCAGTTTGCTATAGCAAACGGGCTGGAGGTGCTTCAGCCAGTATCGCTTAAAGACCCTGAATTTCTGAACAGGCTTAAATCCTTTGGAGCCGAACTTTTTGTTGTGGTGGCATTCCGTATGCTTCCTGCAGATGTCTGGAAGATGCCCGGGCTTGGCACATTCAATCTGCATGCATCACTCCTTCCCCAGTACAGAGGTGCTGCACCCATTAACCATGCAATTATTAACGGAGAGAGAAAAACAGGGGTAACAACCTTTCTGCTTGACGAAAAAATTGATACCGGCGCCGTTTTATTTCAGAAAGAATGCCTTATTGAACCTCATGATAATATGGGCTCACTTCACGACAAACTTATGGAGATTGGGTCAGAGCTGGTAGTATTGACTGCAGAGGCGATATTTTCCGGAAATGCAAAGGCAATACCTCAGCCTTCTGTAAATGAACAGGAGCTGAAACCTGCACCCAAATTGAGCAGAGAAACAGGTTCTGTTGACTGGAAGCAGAGTGCAGAGAGTATTAATAACCTTATTCGCGGCCTCAGCCCGTATCCGGCTGCATATTCAGTAATGAAAACTGAGGGTAAGGAGATTCAGGTGAAAATTTTCTCGGCAAATTTAATTGAGCAAAAATGTGAACATTCACCCGGAACCATTGTTAAGACATCGAAAACCTCTTTTATGGTCGCTTGCGGCGACGGTTACCTCTCAATAACATCTCTTCAGCCTTCAGGAAAAAGAAAAATGACCACGGCTGAATTTATGGCAGGAATGAGAGATCCGGAAAACTGGAGATTTGAATAACTGATGGAAAACGAAATCGTCATACTGGCCAACGGAGATTTCCCTTCTCATCCCCTGCCTTTGGAAATACTCAGAAGCGGAAGGAGAATCATTTGCTGTGACGGAGCAGTTGATGCACTTGTCAGATTGGGACTTGAGCCGGTGTCAATAGTGGGCGACATGGACAGTATTGATTCTAATCTCGCAGAGAGATACAGGGAGAGAATTTTTCACATTGGTTCCCAGGAGACCAATGATCTTACAAAAGCATTTAACCATGCAGTAAATCTCCAGCCCGAAAAGATATTTATACTTGGTGCATCCGGCAAAAGGGAAGATCACACTTTAGGTAACATTTCCCTTCTCTCCCTGTACGGAAAGCATAAAGAGATAAAGGTTGAGATGGTTACGGATACAGGAACTCTCATACCGGTTTACTCAACTACCACATTCAAGGCAGCAGCAGGAAGCCCTGTATCTGTATTCTCGCTGGATCACAAACTGCGTATGACATCCGAGGGGTTAATGTACCCCATAAAAGGGGTGAAATTTGACTCCTGGTGGAAGGCAACCCTCAATATTTCTGTCTCAGAACAGTTCACCCTGAAATTCCGAAAAGGGCGGGTTATTGTCTTCATAGGTCACAAATAAAAAAGCGCCCCATTCAGGACGCTTCAGAAATCTCAATTTTGCCAGATTACTTCACGAGTTTGTTAAGTTCAGCTCCTGCTTTGAATCTAACAACTTTTTTAGCTGCTATTTTTATCTTAGCACCTGTACGAGGGTTTCTTCCGTTACGTGCATTGCGTGCGTTAACTGAAAATGTACCAAAACCAACGAGAGTAAGTCTCTCGCCTTTCTTCATTGCTTCACCTGATACTTCGATAAATGCATCAAGAGCTTTTTTTGCGTCAACTTTTGTAAGATCGGCCTTAGCTGCGATTGCTGAAATCAAATCTGCCTTATTCATAATTTTTAGTTTAGGATGTTAATTACTTGTCTTTGTGCAAATATAACTTTTAAATTGAAAAATTCAAATAAAATGAAATTATTTGTTGAGTAAAGGTAAATAATAATCTCATTTATTCCTACACCTTGGCTGCCTTAATTTTAGAAAATATTTTTCTCTTAAATTAAATTTGTGTTAAGAAATCGTAAGTTAAATATTTTTCCAATAAGTTAGAACTCCCAACTACCTTTTTTTTAATTTTTCTTCAAGATCGCACAATCTCTTTTCGAACTCTTTATAACTTTTACTCTCCGGGAAAAGCGGACGGTGAGATTTCATTTCATAAAGCCGCTTATAATCTTTAAGCAACTCCTCTGACTTTTCATCCAGTATAAATTCTGCAAATCTTTCCCATATGTAATCTGTTGCCTCTCTGCTTAAATGAATCATATCTGCAGCATAAAACCGGTAGTCTCTGAGCTCATCCATTACAATTTCGTAAGACGGGAAATAGCAAACATTTGAATATCTGCGTGAAAGCTCATCTGCTGCAATAAGCAGCCTCGCTTTGCTCAGCTGGTTTTCATGAGCACCATCCTTGAGGTGCCTTACAGGACTGACACTTATTATCCATCTTTTATCCTGGTTTTCCCGAATAACCGGCTCCAGAAGAGAGATGCACTGCTCTGCGGAGAGAAACTCCCTGCTGAATGCATTTGAGGGAAGTTTGTGGCAGTTGGCAACAGTTCTGCCGTCTGACTGAAGTTTATAGAGCCATGTGGTTCCAAGGGTGAGTGCAATAACATCTGATTGTTTAAAAAATGCAGAGCTCTGCTCCAGGGAGGTGTTAATTTTTGTGAGTAAAGCCTCCTCACTCATCTCTGCATAATCACTGCTGTGATAAATACTTTTATAAACATCCCCGTTCCTGATAATATCGCTGCTGCAGAAAGGTGTGGCGGAAACAAGTCTATCAAGAGAACCTGCAATGGATGCCGGATTGTAAAGCACTCCAAAGGGATTTACCAAACACTCAAAACCCATATTCTGCATGATTGTGCCTATCTCCTGAGCAAAACATGAGCCCAGAAAGAGGATTTTGTCGTCATAATTTATATTAAAGGGCGGAATGCCTGTATCTACACGTGTAATCCATTTCATATCCTCAGATTTTTCTGCTGTTATACTCAATAGTGTTCTTAATTTTTTCAAGTCCTGCTCTCATTAGCGGAGAGAGTGCAAAAACGGTGCTGAAGCTCTCCCGGTCCATCTTCTCCCACTCTTCAGTCGTCAGATCGGTTATCAGCCTTCCGGAATTTTCAATTTTAAGGGGCTTAAATTCCTCCCAGCCGGTCGGCTCACCCCTGCCTGACCACGGGCATGCTTTAAGGCAAATATCGCACCCGAAAATGTAATCTGAAGGGGGTATGAGTCTCTCTTCCTCCTCTCTCTGCTTTTTGGACTCAATTGTCTGATAGGAGATGCATTTTCCTGCGTCCAGGGAGAATGGAGCAGTGAGGGCTCCGGAAGGACAACTCTCAATGCATCTGGTACAGCTTCCGCAGCCATTTGAAACAGGCTCCCCATATTCAGTTTCAATATCTGTGATAATAACACCAATAAGGTTATGAAGCCCGTGCGTTTTGCTAATCAGGAAGTTGCTCTTCCCGACAAAACCAAGACCTGCCTTTGCCGCCCATGCCCGCTCCATAACAGGCGCAGAGTCAGAAAAGACTCTGGCATTCATCCCGGGAATGTACTCCCTGATTTTTTTACAGATAAGATGAAGTTTATCCTTAATTACTTTGTGATAGTCTTCTCCATATGCATAGGCGGCTATCTGAGGCAGTGCCGCATCCTGATATTTTGCCGGTTTATATGGTGCAAGGAAGCATAGCACAGATTTTGCTCCAGGAAGCAGCAGCGAAGGATCTTCCCTCAGCTGGATGTTTCTTGCCATGTAACCCATATCTGCATGAAAACCCCGGCTCAGCCACTTCTCAAGTCTTACCATGTCTTCATCAAGTTTGCAGGCACGGGCTGCCCCGTAAGCAGCGAAACCATATTTTGCCGCCTCCTCCCTGATAATTATATGAAGTTGACCGGGTGTCATGCCGTAATATAAACAAATATTCAGAAAATAAAATATGAAATTAAAATCAATGTTTTTCTATAAATTTCATACATTTGTGTCCCATTTCCCTTACAGAAATCAAAAGTTTTTAAATATATGAATGTTTTAGTAGTAGGTGCCGGCGGGCAGATTGGTACGGAATTGATTCCTCATTTACAAAAAGTTTACGGCGAAGATAATATAATTGCAGCAGACCTTCGTCCGGAGATAGTTGAAAATCTCTCTAAAAGTTCCAGAGCCATTATGCTTGACGCACTTGATATCAAGGCATATTCCCAGGCTGTAAAAGATTACAAAATTGACAGAATCTACAACCTTGTAGCTCTGCTCTCTGCAACAGGCGAGAAGAATCCGCAGCTGGCATGGTCCGTAAACATGGGAGCACTGCTAAACTCTCTTGAACTTGCCAAGGAGAACAACTGCTCAATCTTCACTCCCAGCTCAATAGGAGCTTTTGGAAATAACACCCCCCACAAGGACACCCCACAGGACACAATCATGAGACCCGGAACAATGTACGGAGTTTGCAAGGTTGCAGGAGAGCTGCTTAGCGATTACTACTACACCAGATTTGGAGTTGATGCCAGAAGCGTAAGATTCCCCGGCATTATCTCAAACGGATGCCTTCCGGGAGGCGGAACAACCGACTACGCTGTTGAGGTTTTCTATGATATTATTAAGAAAGGTGAATACACCTGCCCTATTCCGGAAAACACATACATGGACATGCTGTATATGCCGGATGCACTTGAAGCATGCACCCAGCTTATGGATGCAGACCCGTCAGGACTTGTTCACCGCAACAGTTTCAATGTAACAGGAATGAGCTTTAACCCTAAACAACTCTTTGCTGCAATTTCAAAAAGGGTACCTGAAGCAAAATTCCATTATAATGTAGATCCTGTTAAAAAAGAGATATCTGCCTCATGGCCGGACAATATGGACGACAGCTGTGCACGCGAGGAGTGGGGCTGGAATCCAAAATGGAATATGGAGTCAATGATTGACGATATGCTTTCTGCAATCAGGGCAAAGAATCTGTAAAACAGAAAATACTGAATAAAAGAAAAAGGCGGCCGGAAGGCTGCCTTTTTTTATTCTATTTTGGAGCAATCTTGTAGAGGAACCACGCTATGAACCCGTACAGAATGTTAGGTACCCACAGAGCCAGCCATGGCGGCAACACCCCTGAATGGACAAACATCTGACTGAATCGCAGGAAAAGGATATATGAGAAGCTCAGGGTTATCCCTATACCAATGTTTACACCAATTCCTCCCCGCTTTCTCTTTGATGAGAGTGACACACCCATCACTGTAAGAATTATGGCTGCAAAAGGGAGAGCAAGCCTTGTATGTTTTTCAATCTGAGCATACTTTACCATCTTGTCACCCCTTAGTTTTCTCGTCCGGATCATCTCATTCAGATCGTTGAAACTTACAGATTCAACAACATCCCATCTGGAACTCAAGTCTTTAAAGGTTAAGCTGATAACTGTATCCATCCTGTCGCCTCTGCGAATTGTCTGAGTATTGTTCCCGTTAAATGTTCTCAGGTAGTAGTCATAGAGAACCCATCCCTGCTTTGTACTGTCCCAGACAGCACTCTCAGCAGAGAGTTTGGAAACAATCTGGTGCCCCTCAATTTTTTCAAGAGTAAATTTCAGCCCCGTTTTGTTCCAGTTGTTAAACGACTCCATATAGACAAACTCTCCCGGAGAGAGCTGATAGTGAATGTTTCTGGTGGTGTTCAGAAATTTCTTCTTGATATATTTCTCCTGAAACTCAAGCCTTCCCCTGTTTGCAGGCGGGATTATGTAAAGGTTGAGCAAGAGGCTGAAGAGGGTTATAACCACTGCCGATAGCATATACGGATAGAGCATTCTGTTAAAGCTCACACCGCCGGACAAAATTGCAATTATCTCACTGTTTGCAGCAAGTTTTGATGTAAAGAAGATAACCGTGATAAACACGAACAGAGGGCTGAACATGTTTATGAAGTAAGGTATGAAGTTGGCGTAGTAATCAAATACTATCTCGCTGAAGGGAGCCTGATTCTGAACAAAATTGTCAATCTTCTCGCTTATGTCAAAGATTATGACAATCCCGATAATTATCAGAAGAGCAGAGAGGTATGTCCCAATGAACTTCCTGATAATATACCTGTCCAGTATGGTTGGCTTAAACTTCATATATTACAGCTTGGTTTCCAGTTTCTTAACCATTACACTCTTCCATGAGTTAAAGTCTCCGGCAAGAATATGCTTTCTTGCCTCTCCAACCAGCCACAGATAGAATGCCAGATTGTGCTCACTCGCAATTTGCGCACCAAGAATCTCCTGAGCCACGAAAAGGTGACGCAGATATGCTTTGGTATATGTTTTATCTACAAAAGATGTTCCGTCAGGATCCAGCGGAGACAAATCGTCTGCCCACTTTTTATTCCTGATGTTAATTATACCCTCAGAGGTGAACAGCATACCATTTCTTGCGTTTCTGGTAGGCATCACACAGTCGAACATATCAACCCCCCTGGCTATACCCTCAAGTATATTGGCAGGAGTTCCCACTCCCATTAGATATCTTGGTTTGTCTTTTGGAAGAATCGGGTCAAGAACCTCCAGAATCTGATACATGATTTCCGTAGGCTCCCCGACAGATAATCCGCCTATGGCATATCCCTCCCTCTCGAGTGAAACGGCGTGCTCTGCAGCCTCCCTCCTGAGGTCCGGATATATACAACCCTGAACAATGGGAAAAAATGTCTGAGAATAGCCGTAAAGAGGTTCTGTTGCATCAAAGTGAGAACATCCTCTCTCCAGCCAGCCCTGAGTAAGCTTTAGTGATTTTTTTGCATAATCATGAGTGGAGTCTCCGGGAGGACACTCATCAAGAGCCATAATTATATCGGCTCCTATTATACGCTGAATATCCACTACCCCTTCCGGTGAGAAGAAGTGTTTCGAGCCGTCTATATGTGAGCGGAAAGTACATCCCTCGTTTGTAAGCTTTCTGTTCTCCGCAAGGGAGAAGACCTGATACCCGCCACTGTCGGTGAGTATCGGGCCATCCCATGAGCTGAACTTGTGCAGACCTCCGGCCTTGCGGATTATATCCGTGCCAGGCCTCAGGTAGAGGTGATATGTATTCCCAAGTATTATCTGTGCCTTGATATCTTCTTTAAGGTCCCTGTGGTAAACGGCCTTTACTGTGGCCAGTGTTCCTACAGGCATGAAGATGGGAGTCTCAATTATTCCGTGGTCTGTGTAAATTTTTCCACACCGTGCAGAAGAATTGAGATCGGAAGCTATAGTTTCAAATTTCATTATTTAAGTCCCTCGAAAGCCTCGGGTTTATGTTTGTATTTGAAGAATAATGCGAACAATATACCAAGAACCAGTGCATATCCTGCAAAGACAAACCAGATTTCAGGCCATGATTTCATACCTGTTGCATCTGTAAATGCATCAACAACCCAGCCGCTGGCCATTCCACCAAGGAATGCACCAATACCGTTGGTTACAATCATGAAGAGTCCCTGAGCACTTGCCCTTATTTCCGGCTTTGCCTCTGTCTCAATGAAGAGAGAGCCTGATATATTAAAGAAGTCAAATGCAATACCGTAAATTACCATTGACATGATAAGCAGAACCAGACCATCTCCCGGGTTTCCAAGACCAAAGAGTCCAAAGCGAAGTACCCATGCAAAAATACTCATGAGCACCACCACCTTTATTCCAAAGCGTCTGAGGAAAAACGGAATTGCAAGAATGAATAATGTCTCTGACATTTGTGATACAGACATAAGGATTCCGGGGAACCTTACAGCAAATGTCGAAGCATACTGCGGGTCTTTGGCAAAGTCGTGAAGGAACGGCTCACCAAAAGTATTTGTGATTTGCAGTGCTGCTCCAAGCAACATTGCAAAGAAAAAGAAGACAGCGATTTTTCTGTTTTTGAACAGAACAAGTGCATCAAGCCCAAGTGCAGATACAATAGTATGTTTCTTCTGAACAGGTGAAGGAGGGCATGATGGCATTGTGAATGCATATATCCCAAGGAAAAGTGCAGATATTGCACCAATCTGAAGCTGGAACGGACTCAGGGTCCATCCTCCCAGGTCAACTACCCACATTGCGACAATAAAACCAACTGTACCCCATACTCTGATTGGAGGGAAATCCTTTACAACATCCAGCCCCTCTTTTTTGAGGATACTGTAGGAAACAGTGTTATTGAGAGCTATGGTAGGCATAAAGACCATTGCATTCAGCAGCATAACCCAGTACATTGCGTCAGGATCTGTTATAGTTGATGCAGTAAAAAGAAGTATACCTCCAAGCAGGTGGCAGATACCCAGAAGCCTCTCGGCATTAATCCATCTGTCTGCAACTACTCCCAGCAATCCCGGCATAAAGAGCGAAGCAAGACCCATTGTTGCATATATGGCACCTACCTCTCCGCCTGTGAAATTCAGTTTTACAATTAAGTATCCTCCCAATGAAATGAGCCAGGATCCCCAAAGGAAAAACTGGAAAAAGTTCATCAGCGTCAATCGAAGCTTAACATTCATAAATTTATTGTTTTTGTTTATCTGTTGGCGCAAATATACAAATCATCTGAGCCTTTTGCAAATGGCTATCATAGCGTCAATTTCAGGGGCCGAAGACTCATTATGCCCCTGTATTGCCCTTATGCTGCTGCCACGGAAAGTCATAAGTGACGGCACTGTTGTCTTTGCAGAAAAGTGAACTTCGTTAAAGTTTGTATGGGCAAAAATCTCCTCCACATTTGACGATGTAACTCCGCTGCCCACCAGAATTGTAATGCGATCTCCAGCCCTCTCAATAAGTTTTTTAAGAGTCTCCTTCCCCTCAAGAGCAGTGTCGTGAAGTCCGGATGTGAGAACCCTGCAGCAGCCGCAGGCAACAAGATCTTCCAGTGCCTCCTCCCAGTCGCGGCATCTGTCGAATGCCCTGTGAAAAACCACCTCCATATCTCC
>ERZ1645189.7-NODE-7-length-52816-cov-5.088228_pt1 | contig 52816 bp, 42 predicted proteins | sample MGYA00575350_ERZ1645189 | MGnify/ENA primary metagenome ERZ1645189 (study PRJEB40845, sample SAMN11283421) | freshwater sediment metagenome | isolation source: river sediment | host: Sediment | place: India: Jajmau, Kanpur | collected 2015-12-17 ...
CAACTTAGACTAACAACAATTGAATCAGCAGGTTTTGGTCTTAAAAGCATTAGATCTCAATATCTTTACTTATATAAAAAGGATATAAAAGTAGAATCGGGTAAGGACTACTTTAAGGTATCTCTTCCAATAATTGATAAATTATGAGAATACTTATTTTAGAAGATGAAATTCCTGCTCAAATGCAGTTGAAGAAGCTAATAGAGAAGAATTTTCCTGAATTCGATATTGTTGGAGTTATGACTTCTGTCACTTCTGCTGCTGATTGGCTTAGGGATAATAGTGCAGATTTGATTTTTATGGATGTGGAACTTTCTGATGGAACTTGTTTTGAACTTTTCAAACTTGTAGAGATATCTTCTTGTGTCATAATAACAACTGCTTATGAAAGTTATGCTATTGAAGCCTTTAAAGTAAACAGTATTGATTATCTTCTGAAGCCTTTAAATGAAAGTGCGTTTATTAAGTCTGTTGATAGATGTATGAAAATGCGAAGTAATTTCGTAATCACAAAAGATGTTATTAATAAAATCACATCATCATCAAAAGTCTTCAAACAAAGGTTTACAGTTAAGTTAGGTGCTCAAATATTTGTTATTAACATAACCGATATAGCATATGTATTCTCAGAGAACAAATCAACATATTTTGTTACAAAGGATTCAAAAAAACTTCTTACTGACTTATCCTTGGACTCTATTGAAGAGCAGCTAAATCCAAATCTGTTTTTTAAACTCTCCAGATCCTGTATTGCCAGTATTAATTCGATTGAGCATATTACAAAACATTTTAATTCAAGGTTAAAGGTCCATCTTAATCCACCTCATTACGAAGATATCTTTGTAAGCAGGGCAAAAGTAACAGCATTTATGGATTGGCTTGAAGGTTCCATCGATAATTAATAATTCTATTCATTTACATATTATTGCTATTCGTCCTGTAAATTCAGCAGTTCGTCGGCAAAAAGGCTTTTATTATTATTGATTAATCTATTTTTATAGAAATAAGTAATAATATGAAGCAAAAAAGAATGTCCTTCTGGGATATCTGGAATATGACCTTCGGATTTCTTGGTATTCAGTTTGGATTTGCACTTCAGAACGCAAATGCAAGCAGAATATTACAAACTTTTGGTGCTGATGTTGAGCATTTATCTTGGTTTTGGATTGCAGCTCCGCTTACAGGAATGATTGTTCAGCCAATAATAGGATACTACAGCGATAAAACCTGGACCAAACTGGGAAGAAGAAGACCATTCTTTCTATTTGGTGCAATTTTCGCCTCCCTGGCTTTGATCTTTATGCCAAATTCAGAGATGCTTGCACACATTCTGCCACCAATGATGGTGGGTGCAGGGATGCTGATGATTATGGATGCCTCAATTAATGTAGCAATGGAGCCATTCAGAGCTCTTGTTGCAGATCTTCTTCCTTCTGATCAGAGGACTTTAGGTTTTTCAATTCAAACATTTTTAATAGGTACAGGTGCTGTTATAGGATCATGGTTGCCATATATACTAGCCGAGTGGTTTGGTGTAGAAAAATCGGCTTTAGAAGGAAGTGTCCCGGACAATGTGGTCCTCTCTTTTTACATAGGTGCTGCTGTGCTTATAACATCAATAGTATGGACTATTGTTAAAACAAAGGAGTACCCGCCGGAAGATGGGGCATTTAAAGAGGAGAAGATTAAGAGAAATGGGTTAGTGGAAATTTTTAGTGATTTTATTGCAATGCCTAAGACCATGAAACAGCTTGGTCTTGTGCAGTTCTTCTCTTGGTTTGCCCTGTTTTCTATGTGGGTGTTTTCAACTCCTGCAGTAGCAGTTCATATTTATGGGACAGATATAAACGATACATCATCTCTAACTTATCAGGATGCAGCTAATTGGGTAGGAATTATTTTTGGAATATATAATTTGGTTGCTGCAATATATGCTCTATTCCTGCCTGCAATTGCAAAGAAAATAGGAAGAAGACTTACTCACTCTCTCTCTCTGTTATTTGGGGGGATAAGTCTGATATCATTCTATTTTATTAGTAATCCTACGATGTTAATCATTCCGATGGTAGGTATCGGAATAGCTTGGGGTAGTATTTTAGCGATGCCGTATGCAATTCTGGCAGGTTCGTTACCTGCAAAAAAAATGGGCATATATATGGGAATATTTAACTTTTTTATAACACTTCCTCAAATATTAAATGGTGTCATTGGGGGCCCAATTGTTAAAAGGCTCTATGATTCTCAGGCAATTTACGCGATAGTATTTGCAGGTGTTGCCCTTCTTATTGCGGCAATATCTGTTGTGTTCGTTGATGATAAAGACGACTTAGTACAAATAAAAATATTTAAAAAATAACCAATTATTAATTTCTTAAACTAAAATTTATGAAGCGATTACTATTGTTAATATCCATTCTGTTTATTATGACAGAGTCGGATATTATCGCTCAGCAAAGATTCTCGGTATCGGGAACCGTTGTTGACTCAAAAAACGCTCCATTGATAGGTGTTGCTGTAATAGAAAAAGGGACACTTAACGGAACTGAAACTAATCTGGATGGTAAGTTTTCAATCAATGTGAGTTCACAAAATTCAATATTGGTATTTACCTATATGGGTTTTATAACAAGGGAAGTACAGGCTAATCAGTCTGCAATTATTCAGATGGAAGAAGATGCCAGATTCCTTTCTGAAATTGTAGTTATTGGCTATGGACAAGTCAGGAAGGAGGATGCTACAGGATCAATAGTAGCTATCAAGCCTGAAACACTGAACAGAGGTGCTGTAACTGCACCTCAGGAGTTGTTAATAGGAAAAGTAGCAGGTCTTCAGATTACGCCGGGAGATGGTAGCCCTGGATCAGGCGCACAGATTAGAATTAGGGGAGGAGCATCTCTCAGAGCGAGTAATGACCCTTTGATTGTAATTGATGGTGTGCCTACTTCTAACGATGCATCACCTGGTATGAAAAATGGACTTGCTTCTATCAATCCGTCGGATATTGAGACATTTACAGTATTAAAAGATGCATCTGCCACTGCTATATATGGCGCGAGAGCTTCTAATGGAGTTATTATTATTACTACAAAAAAAGGAACAAAACGATTCCAGGTCAATTATAATTCCACCTATTCTGTAAACCAAAATATTAGAACGATTAACTCTCTTAATGCAACCGATTTCTCTTCAAAATTACTTCAGGCTTTTCCATTAAACACAACAGCAGGAGCAACTGCACGAAGTTTAATGGGGACTTATGATACAGATTGGCAAAAGGAGATATATCAACTTGGATTATCAACAGATCAGTCTTTATCATTATCGGGAACTCTGGCATCAATCCCTTACAGAGTTTCTCTTGGGTATAACAACCAGAAGGGTACTTTAAAGACATCTTCGTACGAAAGATTAACTGCTGGTGTAAATTTAACACCTTCATTATTTGATGATCACCTTAAGGTTACAGCGAATGTAAAGGCAGTCTTAAATAATAATGTTTATGCTGACGGTGGTGCTGTAGGGGCAGCTGCTTTCTATGATCCTACACAGGCTGTATATAACTATAAAAATGATAAATCCATAGATTATAACATTTTTAATGGTTTCCGTAACTGGGGAACTGCTCAGTTGCCAAACACACTTAGTGGAACTAATCCGCTCTCTTTGCTTTATGATAAATACGACTCAGGAAGATCAAACAGATTAATTGGTAACCTTGAACTTGATTACAAAATGCATTTTCTGCCAGATTTAAGAGCTCATATAAATCTTGGTTTTGACTATGGAGAAGGGAAAGGGACAAACGGAGTCAGACAAAACTCTTTCCAGGCCTGGAAAGATGCTGATTTTAAAGGAATCGGCAGAAAAACCGAGTGGAATAACAAAAGACAAAATACTGTTCTTGATTTCTATTTGAACTATTCAAAAGAGATAGAGTCTATAGATTCAAAAATTGATGTGATGGGTGGTTATTCATGGCAACACTTCTATTCAAAAGATTATAGTAAAGAGATATCAAATCACGATACCAATCCTGTTGTAAAAAAAGAGACTACATATCCTACTGAGAGTTATTTAGTATCATTTTACGGAAGGCTAAACTATACTTTTAAAGATAGATATCTTCTTACATTAACTCTAAGAGACGATGCTTCTTCAAGATTTTCTCCGTCAACAAGATGGGGTCTCTTTCCATCAGCAGCATTTGCATGGCAAATTAATAAGGAGTCATTTCTGGCAAACTCTAAGACAATTAGCGATATGAAACTTAGAATAAGCTACGGAGTAACTGGTCAACAGGATTTGGGGCTTAATGACTACCCATACATAGCTCTCTACAATCAATCAACAGTCTATTCAAATTATATGTTTGGAACAAATTTTTATTCTCTTCTTAAACCAACAGGTTACGATGAGAATATTAAATGGGAAGAGACTGCATCATACAATATTGGGCTAGATTTTGGTTTTCTTAAAAATAGAATAACGGCCTCTGTTGATGCATATATGAAGAAAACAGACGATCTTTTAAATGAAATAGATGTAGCTGCCGGAACCAATTTTGCAAATAGAATAGTTACTAATGTAGGAAATCTTGAAAATAAAGGTGTTGAGTTAAATATTAACGCTATACCTGTTGATAATCCAGACTTTGTATGGGAAATTGGATTTAACGGAACCTGGAATGAAACTAAGATTACAAAGCTGACTGCAAATAATAATCCGGACTATGTTGGAATTCCTACTGGTGGGGTCTCTTCAGGAACTGGAGGTACAATTCAGATGCATAGTGTAGGACGCGCTCCAAATACCTTCTATACTTATAAACAAGTATATGATGTAAATGGTAATCCAATTCAGAATCTTGTTGTGGACCTTAATAAAGATGGACAAATTACTGAAGCGGACAGGTACTTGACAGATTATAGTCCAGCACCAAAATACTATTTTGGATTTAGTAATATGTTTACGATTCGTAACTTTGACCTGGGTTTCAACCTCAGAGCGAATCTTGGCAACTATATGTTTAACGATTTTGCAGCTGGTAACTCTACAACGTACAACTTCTCAAATCAGGGGTTCCTGACAAATATGGTTGATGTTGTAAACAGAACAGGGTTTACAAGAAGTAATTCTCCGCAGCAGATAAAATCTGACTACTTTATTGAAGATGCCTCCTTTATTAAAATGGATAACATAACTCTTGGATACAATTTCAACAAAATATTCAAGTCTTCAATCGCAGGCAGATTGGCATTCTCTGTACAGAATGTTTTTGTAATTACAAATTATACAGGTTTAGATCCTGAAGGTTGGGGAATTGATAATAATATATGGCCAAGACCTCGTATCTATACATTAGGATTGAATTTAACTTTCTAAAGCAAGATTTAAAATGAAAAAATTGAATATAATAATAGCAGTTTTGTCACTTTCAATCCTGGCTACATCATGTCTTAAAGATCTTGATACAAGGCCTTTGGATGAAAAAACCTTTACGGTTGACAAAGCATATGCAGACCAGGCAGCCTATCTGCAAGGCCTTGCGAAAATATACTCTGTTATGGCCGTATCTGGCCAGGATGGAGCCGGTAGTACTGATATAACAGGGTTGGACCCTGGTAACTCTCAGTTTCTAAGGAGTCTTTGGAATCTACAAGTTGTAACAACTGACGAATGCAAAAACGGCTGGGGAAATGACTCTTGGGTGCCTGAGCTTAATAATAACACTTGGAGTGATATCAAAAATGAATCTATTGATGGTGTATATTACAGGTCAATGTTTATTGTAGCTCTTGCAAACGAGTATCTTAAACAGACAACAGAAGAAAAACTTGTTCAAAGAGGTCATACTTCAATTAAAGCTGAAGTAGATAAATACAGACTTGAAGCAAGATTCATGAGAGCATTGGCTTATTCTATTCTCATTGATACTTACGGAAACCCTCCTTTTATTACCGAGGAGCATCCTATAGGCGGCTATATGCCTGAGCAGATTGGAAGAGTAGAGATGTTTAAGTATATAGAGTCAGAATTGCTTGATATTGAGTCGAAAATTGCAGCCCCAAGAACAAATGAGTATGGAAGGGCAGATCAGGGAGCTGTATGGACTCTTCTGGCAAGATTGTATTTAAATGCAGAAGTTTATACTAAGACTGCAAAGTGGACTGAGGTAATTACTTATGCTAAAAAAGTAATTACTGCAGGATATACCCTCTCTAATCAGTACTCTCATCTTTTTATGGCTGACAATCATTCATCTGGAGCAAAAAATGAGATAATATTTCCAATTATTTTTGATGGTAATAAAATTCAGACATGGGGTGGTATGACATACCTGGTTGCCTCTTCAAGATCCGGAAGTGAGAAAGACATAGTAGATAATGGTACTCAACAGGCTTGGGATGGTAACAGGGCAACTGAGAAACTTATTGATAAATTTAGTTATACAGATGTTTCAGGTGATTATCCCGTAAGTGCTGACAAAAGAGCAATCTTCTTTAAAAAGGGAAGAAGTAAGGAGATTACTAATCCACTTAACACATTTACAACTCAAGGATGGTCTGTATTTAAGTTTACAAATAAAACCTCTACCGGAGGTAAGGGGTCTCATAATGATTTCCCTGATACTGATTTCCCATATTTTAGATTAGCAGATGTTTACCTCATGCTTGCTGAAGCAGTTGTGAGAGGTGGTTCTGGATCATCAACAGCTGAAGCTGTTGGATATGTAAATCAGCTTAGAAGAAGAGCGTATGGTAATAACTCAGGGGATGTAACTTCGTTAAACACGAATTTTATTATAGATGAAAGATCACGCGAACTATACTGGGAGGGTACGAGAAGATCAGATCTTATCAGATTTAATATGTATGCAGGGTCTGCATATATCTGGCCAATGAAAGGTGGTCAACCATCAGGTGTATCATTTGATCCTAAATATAATTTATTCCCGATTCCTGTAGCGGATTTGATGGCAAATCCTAATCTTGAACAAAATCAAGGATACAATTAATATTAATGGTTATGAAAATTATAAAATATATATTATCTCTTCTGGCATTGGTACTTGCTATTGGTGCATGTACCAAGGATGAAAGCACAAATGTTGTTTTTAATCCATCTGATGCTCAGGCCGGAACTCTAGCTGCACCTCCAGCTATTATTTTAACTGATGAAACAAAAGGAAACGATCTTCCTCCTTTCACATGGACAAAAAGCAATTTTGGCTTTGATGCAGCTGTGAATTATGTTGTTGAAATTGCTCTTGAAGGCACAAATTTCTCGAAATTAAGGGTTATCGGCTCTGTAACAACCAATAAACTAGTTGTTAAGCAACAAGAGCTTCAATCTGCGGCAGAAAAACTAGGTGTTATCCTTGGAAGCAAGACAAATATTGAAATGAGGGTTAAATCTCAAATTGCAGATCAACTGGATCCGATTATTTCAAATGTTGTAAAATTTAGTTTAACAACATTTAAACCAGCCGAAAAGGTATATCCTAAAGTGTGGATTGTTGGAGACTATTGTGGATGGAACCATTCTAAATCCCAGTTTCTTTACGATATCAACGAGGATGGTCAATATTTTGAAGGATGGATTGCTTTTAACGGAAAAGCACAAAATGGATTTAAGATCACATACACAGGTGGATGGAACGGAGATGACATTGGATCAAATGATGCAACTGTTGTGAATAATAAAATTAAAGTAGAGCCAGGCTCTGACATTAAGTTGTTTGATGGGAAAATAATGTATCTAAAACTCGATAACAGAGATAAAAACAATAGAACATTAGAAAGAGTAAAAACAATTTCCAGAATTGGTTTAATTGGATCTGCAACTCCTAATGATTGGAATAGCCCGGATACTGAACTTGTTTTTAACGAAAACACAAATAAGTTTGAAGCGACAGTTACTCTTAAAGATGGTGAGATTAAGTTCAGAGTTGATAATGACTGGGGACTAAACTGGGGAAAATTTGATCCTTCTGAAGGGAAAAATCCGGATCAGCTAAAGCCTGGTGGTGCAAATATTCAGGTTTCAGCCGGTAAGTACAAAATCTCTTTTAACTTGAATAAAGTGGTACCTACATACGAATTGATTTCAGTAGAATAATTTGAAATTAAATGAAATATGGGGAGGGGTCATATTTGATTACTCCCCATTTTTTAATCACTTATATATTGATTTATGAAAAGGATAATAATACTAGTTCTTCTTTTTGTAATAATTTCTTGTAATAAAGATAATAATTCTATTCCTGGAACAGATCCTAATCCTCCGGGCATAGAAAGAGATGATATATCTCAATACAATGCAAAAGAGTGGGATGGTATTAAAAGAGGAGGGGTTTTCTATGAAATATTTGTCAGATCATTTGCGGATAGTAATGGTGATGGAATAGGAGATCTTAATGGTATAACAGCAAAGCTGGATTACCTTAATCAAATAGGGATATCAGGAATTTGGTTAACGCCAATACATCCTTCCCCCTCATACCACGGTTATGATGTTGAAGATTACTTGTCTGTTAAACCGGAATATGGTACCATGAATGACTTTGAAGAGTTAGTTAAAAAAGCTAAATCTTTAAATATTAAAATTATCCTGGATCTGGTTCTAAATCACACCTCAAAAACTCATCCTTGGTTTATTGATGCAATTAGTTCTCAGGAAAGCAGATACAGGGATTATTATTTGATCTCTCCATCTGATTTGGTAAGCAGTAATATCTCTTCCGGAAAAATTCCGATGACCCAGTCCTATATATCATCGCAATGGCATAATATTTCACAAGGCACAAGCGGTTATAAATATTTGGGCATGTTTTCAGATTGGATGCCAGATTTGAATTTTGGATCTATTGATACTTGTGAGGTTTCAGCACCATTTAAAGAGATGGTAGAGATTTCAAAATTTTGGATTGCTAAGGGAGTATCCGGGTTTAGACTTGATGCTGTTAAACACATTTATCAGAATGAAATATCAGAAGAGAATCCTCTTTTCTTAAAGAAATTCTTTGATTCTATTAAAAAAGAAAGAAATGATATATACGTAGTCGGAGAGAATTTGTCTGGAGACTACAGAGAAGTCTCTCCGTATTACACAGGACTTCCTGCATTATTCAACTTTGATGCTTGGTATAAGTTAATTTATGCAATTGAAAATTCTCATGCAAAATGGTATCCTAAGGATATAGTTGAGATGGAAGCCAGTTTCAGGTCATACAGAAATGATGCGATAAATGTAACTAAACTATCCAATCATGATGAAGACAGAACATTATCAAGGCTTGGAGGAGACATATCCAAAGCAAAAATAGCGGCTGCCATTTTACTTACAATATCAGGCTCTCCATATATTTACTATGGAGAAGAGATAGGAATGCTCGGTATGAAAAATGGTGGAGATGAAAATGTCAGAGAGCCTTTCCTGTGGTCATCAATTCAGTCTGATAACTATAGAACAAAATGGAGAAATCCTCTCTTTTCAACTGAAAGCTCAGTAAGACCTCTTGAATTGCAGAGAAATGATAAAAATTCAATTTTCAGGGTATATGAAAAATTTCTTAAGTTAAGAAACACTTATCAATCATTAGCTTATGGAGAGATGAGATATCCATCTAACTTAGATTCATATGATAAGAATTTTATGGTATTTTTCAGAGAGTATTCAGGAGAAAAATTAATGATAATACACAATGTCTCCTCAAATACTTCTACTATAGCAATCTCTGATCCAATTGTCAGGGCAGTTGCAGATATGGGCAGTGTTACCTATTCAAAAATTAATACTCAAAGTCACTCTGTTACAATGCCTCCATATTCAACTATAATATTTGAATTATGAAATATTTACGCATTATAATAATATCTTTTATTTTATATTCGTGTAGCAATAAAATAGAGATCAGCAAATTTGATGATTATGATATTGCTACAACAGTGAGACTATCACAAGATACTACTACAATTATTATTAAAGATTATTTCCCGCTTTGTGACAATTTAGATTCTGTAACATCATCATCATTAGAGATTATTGGTGATAAGACAATGGACACTATTCAAATAGTCAGAACAAAAAAGACGAAGAAATTGAATTTAATCAATTTAAGTACTAATAAGGGAGAGGGTGTTATTGTAGTATTAGATTATTGTCAACATAATAATTCCGGGAATCAAGTATATACTGTTACAAAAGAGTTTAACAAAAGCAAAGTAACTGCAGAGATTTTTGGCAATAACGCTGAATTTATTGTACTATGGCAAAATAGAGTTATAGATCCCTTTTATATAGAGGTTAAAAATGAAAACAAAAAGACCTCTTTAAATATTGAAATACCCTCTTCATCAAAAAATTTTGAAAGGTCTTTCATAAGAATATTTTCTTCGGGATCTGAACAAATTGCCAATGATGTATTAATTCCTCTAAACTTTGGAGAGGTAATTGAGTCATCTTTTAAAATAAGAAGAGAAGATAAGCATGCTCAGGTAATGTACTCTCTCTTGATTGATCGTTTTTTTGATGGAGACCCAAGTAATAGTAAGAAGCTTAATTCACCAAATGTTCTTCCAAAAGTTGATTATTTTGGAGGTGATTTGAAAGGAGTTCTGGAAAAAATTAAATCAGGCTTCTTTAACAATCTTGGTATTAATACAATCTGGCTCTCACCTATAACTCAAAATCCATATGATGCATGGGGTCAATATTCTGACCCTTCAACTCAATTCAGTGGTTATCATGGATATTGGCCAATATATCTGACAAAAATCGACAGGAGATTTGGAGATGAAAAAGTTTTAAAAGAGTTGCTCTCAGAGGCGCACGCCAGAGACATAAATGTAATACTGGATTATGTTGCCAATCATTTACATATTGATAGTCCTGTTTTGAAAGAAAACAAAGATTGGACAACCTCTCCCATAACACCTGACGGTAGACCAAATTTTGAGCTTTGGGATGAATTCAGACTAACAACTTGGTTTGATAAACATATTCCTTCTCTTGATCTAGAGAAAGAGTATGTAAATGAACCTTTGACTGATTCAGCTCTGTTTTGGATGGTTAATTATGACTTTGATGGATTTAGACATGACGCAACTAAGCATATACCTGAAGTATTTTGGAGAAAACTTACACAAAAAATAGCAAATTCACTACCAGATAAAAATATTTATCAGATAGGTGAAACATATGGCTCTCCATCACTTATTAATTCATATGTTAGAAATGGAATGCTGGATGGACAGTTTGATTTTAATGTATATGACTCATTTATTTGGAGCGTTATTAATAATGATGGCTCATTTGTTAATGTAATGACAACTCTGATTGAGAGCCTAAATACTTATGGATATCATAATCTTATGGGTTATATAACTGGTAATCATGATAGGCCAAGATTCATATCTCTCGCAGGAGGAGCACTTCTGCCAGATGAAGATTGGAAAAAAGCCGGATGGAATCGCGAAATTGGAGTCGGAAAGAATGAATCGTATGATTATCTCTCAATTCTTCATGCATTCATATTCACTATACCTGGTATTCCTACTGTTTATTACGGAGATGAGTTTGGTGACCCTGGAGCAAATGATCCAGACAACAGAAGATGGATGCGTTTTGATAACTATAATGAACATGAAGCTAAATTGTTAAATAATTTTGTTAGCTTGTCAAAGTTCAGAAGATCTTCTATACCACTAATATATGGAGATTTCATTCCTTTAAAAGCAGAAGAGGATATTCTTGCATATTTGAGAGTATATATGGGTAAAATTGTTTTGATTGCTATTAATAAATCAAATGATATAAAAGAGGTAGAGATAAAAATACCCTTTGATTTTGAGGGGAAAAAATTCCAGTTACAATCAGGTAGAATTCTATCTTTAGATGACTATACTATAACAGTGGAAATAGAGCCAAGAAATTTTGTTTTGATTAATAATTAAATAATAATATTTATATGAATAAGCTTATTATAAGTCTGTTAACATTTGGATTAACTCTGTTTGTTTCTTGCACAGATAAAACAGAATTAAAATTAATTTCAAATGTAGAAAATCCTGAGTGGGTGGCTGATGCAGTTATTTATGAGGTTAACATAAGACAGTTTACAGAGGAGGGTACTTTTAATGCTTTTTATAATCATCTTCCAAGGCTTAACGAGATGGGTGTAAGAATTCTATGGTTTATGCCAATACATCCAATCGGGGAGGTTGAGAGAAAAGGTGCTTTGGGAAGCTACTATTCTATTAAGAATTATAAAGCAGTCAATCCTGAGTTTGGTACTATTGAAGATTTTAAGAGAGTCGTTGATAAAGCGCATGAATTTGGAATGAAAGTTATAATTGATTGGGTTGCAAATCATACATCAAGAGATGCTGAATGGCTAAATAATAATCCCGAATGGTATATTATTGACAGCGTTACAAATAAACCTGTTGCCCCATTTGACTGGACAGATGTTGCTAAACTTGATTTCAATAATCAGGAGATGAGAGTTGCAATGATTGATGCTATGAAATTCTGGATTGAAAATGCAGATATTGATGGTTTTCGATGTGATGTTGCATCCGAGGTACCTGTTGACTTTTGGGAAAGTGCGGTAAAAGAGCTATATACAATTAATCCAGCTCTCTTCATGTTAGCAGAAGCTGAAGATCCATCACTTCAAATTAATGCATTTAATATGTATTATGGATGGAGATTCCATCATATAATGAATGGAATTGCATCAGGAAAATATAATACAGATACATTAAGAGCATATTTTTCCAGAGATATTCATAAGTTTCCCAATAATACAATACCTATGAATTTTACATCTAATCATGATGAAAACTCTTGGAATGGTACAGAGTTTGAGCGATTAAAGGATTATACCCGTCAAATGGCTGCATTAACATTTGTGATGCCAGGTATGCCTCTAATTTATAATGGGCAGGAGGTTGGATTCAACCGTAGATTAGAGTTTTTTGAGAAAGATATAATTGACTGGAAAGATAGCAGTGATTATACAGTTTTTTATAAAAAATTAATTGATTTGAGGAAAGAGAATCCGGCTTTAAGTGCGATAAAATTTAATGGTTTATCTGAAATTAAGACTTCTGCACCAGACAAAATTTTTGCTTTCATTAGAGAAGCTGGTGATAATATTGTTATTTCAATTTTTAATTTTTCTCAAGAATCTGTTGATACAAAATTTTTGAATTCAAAAATGGATTTTCAACTAACAGAGTTTTTTACAGGTGAAAAGATTAATTTTTCTGACAATATTCAAATGAATCCAAATAGTTTTAAGATTTTAATAAGATGATTAAAGAATTGAAATTCACTATATCTATTTTTTTATTACTCTTTATATCAGTAAATCTATATGGTATAGAGATTTCTAGGGTAGAGCCACCAAGCTGGTGGATTGGTATGAACAATCCCAATCTGCAGCTATTGATTTATGGCAAAGATTTAAAAGACACAAAAGTTAAAACAAAAGAAAAAGGTATTAAGATATTGTCAGTAGAAAATGCAGATTCTCCAGATTATATTTTTGTAAACATAGCAATTTCATCCAAATTAAAACCTGGTACATTCGAGCTTACTTTATTTAGGGGAGATATGTCAAAAACAATTAATTATGAATTCTCCAAAAAAGGTCAGTCAGGAAAGTATACAGGGAAGGGGTTTGGGCCAGAGGATCTGATATATCTTTTGATGCCAGATAGATTTATTAATTCCGATATATCAAACGATAATCATCCAGAGGCAAAAGAGAAGGCTAATTATCTCCATGCATATGGCAGACACGGAGGCGACTTAAATGGTATGATTGAATCCCTTGATTATCTCAGTGAATTAGGAGTTACTGCCATTTGGTCTACTCCATTGCTTTTTGATAATGAGTCAAATGCATCTTATCACGGATATGCATGTTCTGATTATTACAGAATAGATCCCAGATTTGGAGACAACAATCTTTTTCGAGAATATGTCAGTAAGGCTGCAGATAAAGGAATAGGGGTAATTATGGACATGGTGCCAAACCACTCGGGCCTTGAACACTGGTGGATTAAAAATCTACCCTTTAATGATTGGATACATCAATTCCCTGCCTACACACAGTCGAATTATGCTATGTCCACACATGCTGATATTCATGCTTCAATTGTTGATAACAATAGATGTACAATGGGTTGGTTTGACAGAGCAATGCCAGATATGAACTTAAACAATCCATATTTACTTACATATTTTATTCAAAATGCAATTTGGTGGACAGAATGGGCAGGTCTTTCCGGTATTAGAGTAGACACATATCCATATAGTGACAAAAATGCAATTTCTCAATGGACAAAAGCAATAATGAATGAATATCCAACAATGAATATTGTAGGAGAGTGCTGGTTCTCAACACCACAGGAAATTGCATATTGGGAGGGAGATGCTAATAATAGAGATGGATATTCAAGTTATCTTACAAATGTAATGGACTTCTCCCTTCAAGAAGCATTTGGAAGAGCATTAAAGAATGATGGTCAACCTGGTTGGGGTGAAGGAATGTTCCAGATATACAAATCAATCTCTCTTGATTTTATTTACTCCAATCCTTTTGAACTTATGATTTTTTCCGATAATCATGACACAAACCGATTTTCTGAAGTAGTTAAAGGAGATAAAAAGAAGTTTAAAATGATGTTGACAATGCTTGCTACATTAAGAGGTATTCCACAACTCTATTACGGTACTGAGATTATGATGAAAACAGAAGACGGTAAATTGGGACATGGTGAAGAGAGAATGGGCATGATTAAAAAAGAGAGGTTTACAGAGAATCAAAAGGAGATTTTCAACTATACTTCTGAACTTTTTAACTGGAGAAAAAACTCTAGAGCAATTGCTTCAGGTAGCATGAAACACTACTGGCCGTACGATAATTTTTACATCTATTTTAGAATCCTTGACGATGAAAAGGTAATGGTTGTGATTAATAACAATACCAAACCGATTGAGGTTGACTGGAATAAAATCTCAGAATCAGTAAATACTGGTGAAGTTGGAACTGAATTATTTTCAAAGAATCAAGTAATATCAGGTAATATACTTACTGTAGAGCCTCAAAGCTCAATAATTGTAGAGTTTATGAATTAATTCAAGGTTTTAGTATATTTGTGCGCAGAATTTTTTATAATGAAAATTGCGCTTTGTAACATACCTATTCATTGGGAGCAATTTGATGAAAATTTAATCCTATCAGAAACTGTACTTAAATCTGTCTTTAATAATAATTCCGGCGTAGAGCTTTTGCTCTTGCCGGAATTTTTCACTTACGGCTTTAGTGTTGATAATAAGAACGCAGAGTCAATTGATGGTAATTCTCTCAAATGGTTGAAATATTCCTCTTCGTTTTACGGATCAGCTATATACGCATCTGTACCAGTTAAAGATGGATTGAATTTCTATAACAGAGGATACTTTGTAAGACCAGATGGAACATGTGAAGTTTATGATAAAAGGCATCTCTTCTCGTATGGTGGTGAAGATAAAATCTTTACACCGGGTTCAAGAAGGGTTATCGTAAACTATCATGGATGGAAAATACTATTGCAGATCTGCTATGATCTAAGATTCCCCGTGTGGAGCAGGAATGTTAATCTTGAGTATGATCTTATCATTAATATTGCAAGCTGGCCTTCAAAAAGGGCAAATGTGATTAACCCATTAGTAAGATCAAGGGCAATAGAAAATCAATCATTTTATGCTTTCCTAAACCGATCTGGTTCAGATCCATATTCAGATTATAATGGAGAGTCCTTAATAATAAAACCTGATGGGAGTAGTTTAGAATCAATTCAAGAGAATAATAAAGACTACTATTCTATTTATAGTCTTAATATAGATGAACTATTATCATACAGGTCAAAATTCCAGTTTTGGAGAGATTCTGATAATTTTAAAATCATTTAATATTGACAAAATGAGGTATAGATTTCTATTTTTAATTATTATATCATTTTTCATTCACTCTTGTGATTCAGATAAGTTAGCTGACGGAACTTACGAAATAACTATATTTTCAACAAATGATATACATGGTAAATTTTTCCCTTATGATTATGTTGACTCGCTTCCAATAAGATACTCATTATCTGCTGCTTCAACGGTTATCAATAACAAGAGGGAGGAAATAGGAAAAGAGAGAGTACTGCTTATTGATAATGGGGATCATCTGCAAGGAGATAATTCGGTTTTCTATTATAATTTTGTGGATACAACTTCTAAACACATTTTCTCAGAGATAGTATCATGGCTTGACTATGATGCAGTTGTTGTTGGTAACCATGATATTGAAGCAGGTCATCCTGTTTACGACAGGCTATATAAAAATGATGGAGTACCTTATATTGCAGCTAATATTATTAATCTTAAAAAGGGATTACCCTATTTCAATCCCTATAAAATTGTAGAAAAGAACGGATTAAGAATTGCTGTTATTGGCATGACTAATCCAAACATTAAGAAATGGTTGTCAGAAGATTTATGGTCTGGGATGGAGTTTGAAGAGATTTTGCCCTCTTTGCAAAATTGGGTTGATAAAGTTATTAAAGACGAGAAACCACACTTAGTTATTGCAGCTATTCATGCCGGACTTGGAGAAGAGAGTAAATATGAAGTTGAAAATCCAGCAAGATATGTTGCTGCTAATACAAAAGGAATTGATATAGTATTTGCTGCTCATGACCATAAAACAACATCAGAAAAAGTGTTTAATGGTAAAGATTCTGTCTTGATTATGGCTGGAGGAGGAAGAGCGGCTTTCCTGTCAGAAGCAGATGTCCGTATAGTAGTTAACAGTGGCGAAATTTCAGAAAAATATATTCAAGGTAATTCAATTTCTCTTCAAGATTTAAAGCCAGATAAAAACTTTCTTAGTTATTTCAAGAGTTATTATGACTCAGTCAGTTCTTTTACAAACAGAAAAATTGGGAGTCTGTTAAACAGAATAGATTCAAAAGATGCTTTTAAGGGCCCATCTGGATATATTGATATGATTCATAATATCCAGCTTGCAAATTCTGGTGCCGATATCTCTTTTGCTGCACCTTTAACTTTGAATGTAACAATTGAACCAAAAGAGCTCAATTTTCAAGACATGTTTAATATATATCCCTTTGAAAACCAGCTTTATGTGATAGCTATGACGGGGATTGAAATTAAGAATTATCTTGAGTACTCTTATTCAAAATGGATTAATAAGATCCCATCTGAGTCCGGACATCTGTTAAAACTTAACACAACAGGTAAAGGAGATAGAGGCAAATTTCAAAATCCATACTTCAATTTTGATTCAGCTGCAGGAATTATATATGAGGTAAGTACGGATAAGGGTGATGGAGATCGTATATCAATAAAATCATTGGCAAACGGAGAAGACTTTGTACTGGAAAAACAATATTTAGTTGCACTCTCCTCATACAGGGCAAACGGAGGAGGAGATCTCTTACTTAAAGGGTCCAATTTATCTAAAGATGTTGTTGAAAAAAGAGTTATTAAAAAGCTAGGTGATATCAGAGAAATTCTTTATGAACAAATAAAAAGGGACGGCTTTGTTAAAGCAGTCCCACTTAATCACTGGAAGTTTGTCCCAGAGAAAGAATCATTAAATCATCTTAATAGTGATTTAAAGTTACTATTCTGATTATTTTGCAAAACTTACAGATCTGGTTTCTCTGATTACAGTAATTTTTACCTGACCAGGATAAACAAGCTCCTCTTGTATCTTCTTTGCAATGTCAAGTGATAGTCTCTCTGAGTCCTGATCGCTAACTTGCTCGCTGCCAACGATTACTCTTAATTCCCGGCCAGCCTGTATAGCGTAAGTTTTGGTAACTCCTGGGTAAGAGAGGGCAAGATCTTCCATCTCTTTTAGTCTTTTTATGTAGGACTCAATAACCTCTCTTCTTGCTCCAGGGCGAGCACCAGAAATAGCATCGCTGACCAAAACCAGAGGAGCTATTAATGAATTCATTTCAACCTCTTCGTGATGAGATCCTATAGCATTACACACTTCAGGTTTCTCCTTGTATTTCTCAGCAAGCTTCATCCCGAGAACTGCGTGTGGAAGTTCTGGATCTTCGTCTGAAACTTTTCCAATATCGTGAAGAAGGCCGGCTCTTTTAGCTACTTTAGTATTCAATCCCAGTTCGGAGGCCATAGTGGCGCAAATATTTGCAACTTCTCTAGAGTGCTGAAGAAGATTTTGACCATAGGAAGATCTGTATTTCATTCTACCAATAAGTCTGATAAGTTCAGGGTGAAGTCCATGAATTCCAAGATCTATGCAGGTACGCTTTCCGGTCTCCATAATCTCATCGTCAAGTTGTTTCTGGACCTTAGTTACAACCTCTTCAATCCTTGCTGGGTGTATTCTGCCATCTGTGACTAGTTGGTGTAAAGCTAATCTCGCAACCTCTCTTCTTACAGGATCAAAAGCGGACAATAAAATTGCTTCAGGAGTATCATCTACAACTATTTCGACACCGGTCGCTGCTTCCAGTGCTCTGATGTTTCGTCCCTCTCTACCAATTATCCTCCCTTTAATTTCATCGCTTTCAATATTAAATACAGTTACTGCATTCTCAATAGCTGTTTCAGGTGCTATCCTCTGAATAGTATTAATTACGATTCTTTTAGCCTCTTTACTTGCTGTAAGCCTTGCTTCATCCATTACTTCACTTATGTAAGACATTGCCTCAGATTTTGCCTCTGATTTCATGGTATCGATCAGTTGATTTTTGGCATCTGATGCAGAAAGACCAGCAATATTTTCAATTTTCTGGATAGCCTCTTGTCTTAGCTTTTCATAATCTTCAACTTTTTTCTCAAGAATTTCTTGTTGAAGTTTTAATTGTTCTTTATGGTTGTCTAATTCTTTGTGTTTTTTTAGTAAATCTTGATTCTGCTGATTAAGGGAGATCTCTTTTTGCTTAATTCTATGTTCCTGTTGAATAATTACATTACTTTTCTCCAGTATTTGTTGTTCGTGCTCCGTTTTGAGTTGGAGAAATTTCTCTTTTGCCTGAAAAATCTTCTCCTTTTTGATATTTTCGCCGTCCTGTTCGGCACATTTTAGAATTTCTTCTCTTTTTCTTTTAAGTACGATATTGTTTCCTACATAATATGCTAAACCAAAGGCAACAATTGCAGGTAGAATAATTGATAGAATTATGTCCATTTGTATATATGTTGTTGAGTGTCAGTAAAAAGCCGTTGGTTGCTGTTTAGACAAAACCTTAATAAATTAAGATTTGAGCTCCGGCATATTGTCGCAAACTTCCAACGTCCTGTAAACAGAATCCCCCTTAGGGTAACCCAGGCCTGTTTTTGACAGCCGAGTAGGCTCGGTATTGTTTTAATGTTGATTTTGGCAAAGAGCTAAACCAACGGCATAATGTTGTGCTGTCTCACGAAAGATTGACACTTATATACTCATCTAGAAGATTACTGATGTTCTGAATCTCTTCAACAATTCTTGACGACTCTTCTCTCTGCTCGGCCTCAATCAATCTAATAACAAACTGTAAAAGCGTTATAGAGAGGGCATCCTGGATGTCTCTGTTTGTAAATCTTCTTCTGTAAAGATCTACTTTCTCATTAATAATTTTCACGGCAGCCCTAATCTTCTCTTCATCCTGAAGGGATACTTTCAGAGGATAGTATCTGTCTGCTATACTTATTTGTATTGACTGCTGGTCGCTCATTGTTTTAGTCGTTCAAAAGTGCTATACACTTATCTATCTCCTTGACTATTTTGCCAATCTTCTGTTTTGCCTCTTTAACATCCGTCGAAGATGTTTTAAAAGCTTCAGCAAGTTGTAAATTACTTATTCTTTGTTCTAGTTCTTTAACTTTGTTATTACTATTTTCCAATGCATTCTTTGTTTCAGTAAGCTCATCGACAAGACGAGAGTTATCAGAAGAGGCTTGCTCATATTTTGAGATTATTATCTCAATTTTCCTCTTTAGATTATTTAACGCTGATTGATAGTCTCTACTCATATTGAATGCACTATTGCAAAGATAGTAATTTATTAAAATCTCTTGCAAAAAAAAAGAACTCGCCAGAATATACTGTCGAGTTCAATTGTACAATTTATCCTGTTAAATTAAATAGTATTGTGCATCACAATTTTATTCATGCCTGCATCAATTGCCTTTTCATTCATAGGTATAAGTGAGTGGTGTCTCTCAGGAATAGATTTTTTTAACCCCTTTATAACATTCTCTAATGTAACAATTGGCCTTAATTTCAAATATGCACCTAGTACAACCATATTGTATGCCTTAGAATTTCCTAAATCAGCTGCAATATCTACTGCAGCTATTGAGCAAACTGTAATATCTTTTCTTTCAGGCAGTCTTGTGATTCCATTTGGATCGTATATAAGTAATCCGCCAGGTTTTACGCCAGCTTCAAACTTGTCAAGAGACTGCTGATTAAGAATAATCGCTACATCAAACTTGCTTAAAATTGGAGAGCTGATCTTCCTGTCGCTTAATATTACTGTAACATTAGCTGTTCCTCCTCTCATTTCAGGTCCGTATGAAGGCATCCAGGTCACCTCCTGTCCTTGCATAATACCGGAATATGCTAGTATTTTACCCATTGACAGTACACCCTGTCCTCCAAAGCCTGCAATTATTATCTCTTCTTTCATATTATAATCAATTTTATCTGTCCTTTAGATCTCCAATTGGGTATTCCGGAAACATGTTTTCTACCATCCATTCGTTAGCTTTAACAGGGGAGAGTTTCCATCCTGAATTACATGTACTAACAACTTCGACAAAGGAGGTACCCTTTCCTAGTGCAGAGTTTTCAAATGCCTTTCTGATAGCTCTTTTAGTTTTTCTTGCAGAGGCTGCATTGTGAACAGATTGTCTGGTTACAAAGCATGTGCCCTCTAACTGAGCTATGAGATTAGTTATTTTCAATGGCTGTCCGTGAAGTTTCGGATCTCTTCCATAAGGACTTGTTGCAGTTTTCATGCCGATAAGGGTGGTTGGAGCCATTTGCCCACCAGTCATCCCATATATAGCATTATTGATAAAAATTACAACTATATTTTCACCTCTGTTACATGCGTGCATAATCTCTGCTGTCCCAATAGATGCCAAGTCTCCGTCTCCCTGGTATGTGAAAACATATTTTTCAGGATGAAGCCTTTTTGTCGCTGTTGCAAGAGCCGGAGCCCTTCCATGAGCTGCCTGTTGCCAGTCAATATCAATATAGTTGTATGCAAATACTGCACATCCAACAGGTGAGATTCCAATAGTTTGTTCTTGAATGCCCATCTCTTCGATTACCTCAGCAATCAGTTTGTGAACAGTACCATGAGAACAACCAGGGCAGTAGTGCATTGTAGTACTTGTGAGAACAGGGGATTTTGAATAAACCCTGTTTTCTGGTTTGATTATATCTTTTACATCCATAATTGCTAAGGTTATTTGTTAATAGACTTCTTGAATGCCTCGTATACCTCTTCAGGAGATGGAACAATTCCTCCAAGCCTTCCAAAGAAGTTAACAGGTATTCTGCCGTTTACAGCAAGTTTCACATCTTCCAGCATCTGTCCGGTGCTTAGTTCAACAGACATCATTGATTTAAGATTTGGCACCATTCTGTCAATCTCTTTTGTAGGGAATGGGAATAGAGTTATAGGTCTGAGGAGGCCTAATTTAATGCCCTCTTTTCTGGCCATTTCAATTGTGCTTTCACAGATTCTAGCCATACAACCGTATGCTACAATTACATGTTCTGCATCTTCACATTGAATAGTTTCAAATCTTACATCTTCATCTTCCATCCTTTTATACTTTTCAATAAGAGTATGGTTGAGTCTTTCATGAACAGCTGCATCAAGTGCTAGTGAAGTAATTACATTCTGCTTCCTGTCTGGAGTCTTTCCCGTTGTTGCCCAAGGCATATTTTTAATAATCTCTTCATTCGTCCACCTTGGTTTCATAGGTCTCAGTTCAACTTTCTCCATCATTTGGCCTACAACACCATCTGCAAGTATCATTGCAGGATTACGATATTTGAAAGCAAGTTCAAAACCCAGATCTACGAAATCATACATCTCCTGAGCTGAAGATGGTGCCAGTACAACCATTTTATAGTCCCCGTGACCACCGCCTTTACAAGCCTGGAAGTAATCTCCCTGACCAGGCTGAATTGTACCAAGTCCAGGACCTCCTCTTACGACATTAACGACGAGACATGGTAGCTCTGCACCTGCTAAATAGCTTAAGCCTTCACACATTAAACTTAATCCTGGACTGCTGGATGATGTCATAACTTTTTTCCCGCAAGAAGCACCGCCATACAACATATTTATTGAAGAAGTCTCGCTTTCTGCTTGAAGGACAACCATTCCTGTTGATTCCCAAGGCTGTTCATCCATTAGTGTCTCCATAACCTCAGATTGTGGAGTAATAGGGTACCCAAAATATCCATCACAACCACACCTTATTGCGGCATGAGCAATGGCTTCGTTCCCTTTCATCAAAATTTGTTCTGCCATATTATTTCTCTTTATATTATATTCTCAGACTTTAATCCTGTAAACAGTTATACAGGTGTCAGGACAAACTGTTGCACAATTTGTACATCCGGTGCAACTTTCCGGAGACGCCATATAAGCGTAGTTATAGCCTTTGCTGTTTACCTCTTTTGCTAAGGCAATAGTATTAGTAGGACAATTGACAACACAAACGCTACAGCCTTTGCATTTCTCAGTATCTACTACAATAGCTCCTCTTAATGCCATATCTTGATTTTTTTAGTTTTTTGAATTTCTACAAATTTAGATGAAAATATTTTAAATTGAAAGAAAAAAGTAATGAATATTATAAATTTAGTTTGAAAAGTAGCGAAATCCTTTTATAATGTTATCGATAATGTAATTCCATCTTATGATAATACCGATAATTAAAATAATAATTAGCAGAAAATAGCCTTGTTGTGTCTGACTTAAGCTACTAAACCATTTATAAGATTTCTTAATTATATTTTTCATCTATTTCTCTATTCTGATTCTTGCATCAACCGCTATTACCTGCCTTGAATTGCCAAGCAGAGGATTAATGTCCATTTCAAATATCTCCGGTGCAGCAACACAAAGAGCAGATAACCTTCTAATTGCATCTCTGTAGATAGTTTCATTTACACCATCTTGCCCTCTTGTCCCTTTAATAATTTTATACCCTTTCAGAGAGGTAATCATATCGTTTGCCTCTCTGTTTGAAACAGGAGCAAGTCTGGAAGTAATATCACCCAATGCTTCAACAAATATTCCTCCTAATCCGCACATAATGATGTGACCATAATCATCTTCTCTTTTTGCACCTGCAAACAGCTGAGTTCCTGTAAGCATAGGCTGAAGCAGAACAGAGGTGGTATCGGGAATTTTCATCATTCTGTTAAATTCAGACACAAGAGTTTCATCATCAGTAATATTAAGTGCGACTCCTCCTACATCTGATTTGTGAACAGGGCCTATTACTTTCATAACCAAAGGATAACCAATTTCTCTAGCATACTTTCTCAAATTGTTCTGATTATCGGCGACAGCCTCTTTCGCCCTCTCAATACCTGCAGCATCAAGTAATTTCTGGACATCATACGGGGAAAGATATCCATTAGAAGAGTTATTTATTATCTTACGAATAAGCTTGTGATCTACCGGAGGTAACTCAATTTCTGACTCTGGTAAGTCTACAGCTAGAACTTTTGCTAAAGCAGACCCAAATGTAACTTCATCAGAAAAACTAATTCCTCCTTTTTCCTGAAATTGGGCAATCTCCTCTTTAACATTTACTATTGATGGTAATATAGGATAGATTGGCTTCGCTGAAGTCTTAATTTTTTCCAGCAGGATATTGTATACATCGTATACTGATGTGAGTCCGGGTGAACCAAAAATTACAGCCATTGAATCAACATCAAAATCTGTTTGACAACTGTCTATTATTGCAGAAAGCTGATCAGCTGTCCCGGTTGCAAGAAAATCAATAGGGTTTGCAACAGATGAGCCTGGGTAGAGTTGGCTTAATAGTAATTCGGCCTTAGCTCCTGAAAAGGATGGAATTTCAAGGCCATTCGATGATAAAATATCTGTTAACATAACTGCAGGCCCACCGGCATGAGTAATAATTGCTACTCTTTTCCCTTTTGGTCTGGGATACATTAAAATCGATCCAACGGTAACAAGTTCGCTTCTGCTGTTACATCTAATAATTCCAGCTTTGTTGAAAAGTGCTGAGACAGCTACATCAGGACTTGCCATAGCACCGGTATGAGAAGATGCAGCTCTGCTCCCGGCTTCACTTGATCCAGATTTAACAGCTGCAATTCTGGCTCCTTTTGAAATTAGAGATTTTGAGTGTTTAAGGAGTAGATCAGGTTTTGATATATTCTCTATATACAATAATTTTACTGGAGCGCTAATTCCATGGATATATGTTTCATCAAGGTGCTTTAGTAAGTCCTCGACTCCAATTTGAGCACTATTACCTACAGAAAACACAGATGAGAATTTTAAACCCATCTGCATTGCTGCCTCAAGAATAAAGACAACTGTTGCGCCCGAACCGGATATAATATCAACACCATCTTTACTTAGTTCTGGTATAGGTTGAGTAAAAAGGCCTGCATAATCAGGTGTCAGTACTCCAATACAGTTTGGCCCAATTAAAGATGCACCAGCTTGCTTTACCGACTCAACAATTTTTCTCTCCAGTATCGCCCCCTCTTCACTATCTTCATGAAATCCTGCTGAATAAATTATTACAGCTTTACATCCTTTATTTGAACATAGATAATCAACTGTTTGAGGACAAGCTTGTGCTGGAATTGCCAGAATTGCCAAATCAACTTGAGGTAACTCCTCTAGAGTCTTAAAGCTGGTAACTCCCTGAACAGTACTAGCCTTAGGATTTACTACCATTAGTTTTCCGCTGTAGCCGGTATTAATAAGGTTTCTCAGGGCGCTCCCCCCCGTTTTTTTTGTGTCGTCCGACCCTCCAACCACAACAATACTTTTTGGTGACAGTAGCTCTTTTGTTATCATTTGAATTAATAATTTTGATGCAAATATAATATAAAGTAATGTTTTTAATCAAATATCTTACTTTCTGTAATCATATTTAGTGATTTAGATAAAGAAATGTAATGTTTTAGTCTTTTTGAACTTTTGTTAAATGAATACCAATATGTATAATTTTGTTTGTCAATATAGTAATAAGAGTAATCCTCAAAATTGCTCTTCTCAAAAGGGAAATAGATACCCGTATAATATCGTTCAAATCTGTTTGCAATTTTCCCTGGCTCTTTATTAAGAGAGTAGCCATTTTTTAACCATAAATTTGAAATATCTTTAATATATTCCGGTAGAAACTTTTTAATAAAGTTGTATAGAATAAGTCCGCATTTTTCTGAACTTATATTTGATATGTCGATTTTAGAGATGTATTCAATAAAATTATCAAGAAACTCGCTTTGATTATTTATTAATAACGAAATCAAATATTTCCACTCAGAATTATTATACCATAAATCAGAGAATCTTGAAAGTGTCATAGCTTTTCTTGTTTGGTCAAAAGTCATAACATCTGATTCAAGGATTTCATATGGAGGAACTGGAGAGAATTTCAACCCATATTTTTTGTAATTAATACGGAACTCAGTTCCCGGTAGTAGTTTCAACAACTCTACCTGTATCTCATCAACATCCATTTTAACAAGAAATTTATAATCATTGAATAGCTCGTTGAGATTATATCCGGGTAGTCCAATAATAAGATCAGTGTGAATTTCAATAGTACCCAATGATTTTAGAAACCTGAGGCCTTCAATAGACCTCATGGAAGAGCCTTTTCTCCCGGATGTCTTTAAAACATTGTCATTTAAACTTTGAATGCCTACTTCAGCATGTATCAGACCAGCAGGGATTGTTTTTAATAAGCTCTTTAAAGAATCTGAGAGGAATGCAGGATGAACCTCAATATGAAAAGACAAGGAGCCTTCATATTGTTTCATAATTGTTAACAGTTCGCAAGCATGTTGAGAATGTGCATTAAAAGTTCTGTCCAGAATTCTTATGTGTCTGACTCCTCTTTTTTTTAGATTATCCAGCCTCCCTTTTAAAGAGTTATAGTCAATATAGGTAACCCTCTCTTTTAACCCGCTGACACAGAAGTTGCAAGTGTTAAAACAACCTCTAGATGTTTCAATCTGCACAAATGGCTTGCTATAATTAAAATAAATTGACTCTTCAGGGATTTTTAAGTGTGAAACAGAATCTGTAAATGCCCTTTTATTGTCGTAATAATTATCTTCAAAAAAGGTACAAACCCCTTCTAATTTATAAACAGGAATATTATTGATTATAGAATTAACTAATTTTGGGTAAAGTATCTCACCATCTCCTCTTACTACAGCTTCAATTTCAGGATTATTAAGAAGAAAATGATAGTTGTCTCCCAGAAATTCAGGACCGCCTATTATAATCCTTACTTCAGGGATTAATGCTTTAAGTTTTTTTAAAACAGTTAGGTTATAGTGAGAATTAAAAAGCCAGAATGTAGAAAAAATTACATCTGGCTTTCTAGTAATGACTTTATTAATAATTTCATAGTAATTGGCAGATAATGTGCCTGATACAACATCCCAAAAGGCTTTATCTCTGATACTGGATTCTAATTGAGCGTCAAGAGAGGGGATTGCCAGAGAGGAGTGGGAATATGAAGAGTTTATATCTAACCAAATAAATCGCATTTTTTGCGACAAAAATAGACAATTAATCTTCAATGGGTTCAAAATCCTCTTTGCCTACACCACAAACCGGACAAAGCCAATCTTCAGGAATATCTTCAAAAGCAGTTCCCGGTAAAATACCTCCATCCGGATCACCTTTTTCCGGGTCGTAAACATAATCACAAACGACACAAACATATTTTTTCATAAAATCAAATATTAAGTTATTTCTCCTTACAATAATAGTACTTTTTTCCGTTAAAATCTATTTTTTATCGTATAATTGTAAGATAAATTGAAACAGAGTAATATGAGATCTTTATTGATTAAAAATGCAATAAACGAGGGGAAAGAGGAAGATATTCTTGTTATTGATAACAAAATTCACAAAATAGATAGTGATATTATTTATCAAGCTGATAAAACTATTGATGGTAAAGGTAAATGGATAATACCTGGATTTATTAACATGCATACTCATGCTGCTATGACTCTCATGAGGGGAATAGGAGAGGATATGTATTTAAAAGAGTGGCTTGAAGATAAAATTTGGCCTGTTGAGCAGAAACTTGACGATGAATTAGTCTATTGGGGGACAAAACTTGCTTGTCTTGAGATGGTTAAAACTGGAACTACTACCTTTAACGATCAGTATTGGCGTGTCCCTGCAGCTATAAAAGCTGTTGAAGAGGCTGGGCTAAGATCTGTTCAGCCTTTTGTAATCTTAGATTTATTAGATTTATCAAAATCTTCAAAAATTAAAGAAGATTGCGAGGCTTTATTTCAAGAATCTAAAACATGGAGTGACCTCCATAAATTTGCCATTGGTATACATTCACCATACAGTGTATCCGAGGAGATGATTGTTTGGGGATCTGAATATGCCAGGAGCAGGGGACTGTTGCTTCATATTCATCTTTCTGAAACAGAATGGGAAAATTCTGAGTCAATAAAGAAGCATGGTGTTTCTCCGACAGCATATCTTGACAAGCTTGGTGTTTTAGGACCAGAAGTAATAGCTGCCCATTCGTTATGGCTCAGTGATTCTGATATTGAAATACTTGCTAACAAAGGTGTTACAGTGGTGCATAATATTAATTCAAATTTAAAAATTGCATCCGGCTTCAAATTCCGATATAATGAAATGAGAGATGCCGGCATTAATGTAACTATTGGTACTGATGGATGTGCATCTTCAAATAATCTTGATATGCTAGAGGCTATGAAAACAGCTGCGCTTGTCCAAAAAGCCTGGAGATATGATCCAACATCTCTTCCAATTAATGAACTTATGAAATTATCCACAACAAATGGCGGAAAGGCTCTGGGTATAAAAACCGGAAAAATTGAAGAGGGTTGGCTAGCTGATTTCAGTCTGATAGATATTGATAATTATGCATTTACTCCCAATATAAATTTTTACGCAAATCTTATATACTCTGCGAACAGTTCATGCATTGATACTGTTATTTGTGATGGAAAGATTGTCATGGAAAATAGAATTGTCCCCGGTGAACTTGAGACAATTAATAATGTTAACAGATTATATAAAAAATTATTATAACTATGGACTTACTGAAGCGAATTGATGAATCATCAGAATATATTAAACAGAAATCGAATAATTTTTTGCCGAATATTGGTATAATTCTTGGCAGTGGACTTGGTGAATTAGCTGAAAAAATTGAAAACAGAATAGTAATCCCTTACTCTGAAATTCCAAATTTTGCAAAATCTACTGCTATTGGCCACAAGGGAAACCTTATACTCGGTCAACTGGGAGGTAAGAATGTGATTGCAATGCAGGGCAGATTCCATTATTATGAGGGATACGGAATGGATTTAGTTACTATGCCTGTCAGAGTTATGCAGAGACTTGGGATATCATTCCTGTTTGTATCAAACGCCGCAGGTGGTGTTAATCCAGCTTTTAAAGTAGGAGATTTAATGATTATCAGAGATCACATCAATCTTATGCCAAATCCTCTGATTGGGAAGAACATTGAAGAGTTTGGACCTCGCTTTCCTGATATGACAAGACCTTATGAACCGGAATTAATCAGACTTGCCGAGGAGACTGCAAACAGCTTAGGAATTAAATTAAAAAAAGGTGTTTATCTTGCAGGAACTGGTCCTACATATGAAACGCCTGCAGAATATGCTTTCTTTGGTAAAGCCGGAGCAGATGCCGTAGGCATGTCAACAGTTCCTGAAGTAATTGTTGCAAGACATTCTTCTATTCCTGTATTTGGCATGTCTGTTATTACTAACGAAGCTCACTCTTTTGCAGATGATTTTGTAAATGACGGAGAGGATGTTGTTAAAGCTGCAAATGAAGCTTCCGGAAAAATGACCCAATTATTTAAATTAATGATTGCTAAATTATAATTATTAAAATTATGACAGAATCCAGACCAATACCAAAATTATATTATGATCAAGCATTTGCCTTGTCATACTACTCAGAGATTCTGTGGCAGAAATCTTTTGTCGAGGGTAATGGGGGTAACCTCTCCATCAGATTAGACGAAGACCTGTTTATGATTACTCCATCAATGCACTCAAAGAGTGGATTAAACGAGACTGATTTTGTAATAGTCGACTCAAAAGGAAATACAATTTATGGGAGTAAAAAACCATCTACAGAGTTATTTACTCATTTGGCTATATATAGAAATAATCCGGAAACAGGTGGTATAGTTCACTCGCATCCTCCTTACACCTCTTCCTATGCTTTCAGTGATTCAGTTCCGGCAATTCCAATGAGTGCCGAATCTGTTATTTGGATGGGGCAATTAACTTTAGCACCTTACAATACCCCGGGGTCTGCCGAGTTGCTTGAACAAGTTGAAACTCTTTCAAAGGGAAGAAATGTACTTGTTCTTCAGAATCATGGTCTTCTTTCCTGGGGTAGGAATATTGAGGAGGCCTACTGGAGAACAGAGGTGGTAGAGGCACATTGCAAAATTTCCCACATAATGGAATCCAGAGGGGCAACACCTCGTCACTTTACATATAAACAGATGACTCAGCTCAATGAGCTTAGGGGCAAATTTCTGAAAAATGAATAGTATACCATTAGGTTACGATTCTGTAGAATTTCCTGTTGATTGCAGTTATATCAAGATTATTGATCAAACTAAACTTCCAATTAAAGAAGAATTTATCTACATCAGTTGTTACGAGGGATTGGCAGATGCTATTAACTCTCTGAAGGTCAGGGGTGCTCCCGCTTTAGGTGTAATTACAGCAGCGGGGATTGCTATGCTATTCAGATCATGCACAATGAATTCATTTTCAGAGGCCTTGCTTTTCCTGAAAAAAATATCACACTCCCTTGTCTCTTTAAGGCCTACAGCATTTAATACTAAGTGGGCAGCTGAAAGAATGCTCAGCTGTTTTATTTCAGAGTTTAACCCAGATTATTTTAATCTGGAAAAGAGTAAAGTAAGATTGTCTGAAGAGGCTAATATAATTAAAGAAGAAGATATCGGTATGTCTCTTAAAATAGCAAAAAACGGACTATCATTACTTAAACCAGGAGATAAACTTCTTACTATATGTAATGCGGGTCATTTAGCAACAGCAAGATATGGAACAGCGCTGGCCCCGATATATATGGGAAACGAGATGGGATATTCATTTTCTGTTTATGTTACAGAGACAAGACCTTTGTTGCAAGGATCAAGACTAACTGCTTTTGAATTGTCAAAGTCTAATATTGATGTAACACTGATCTGTGACAATATGGTTGCTACTTTGTTGAAAAATGGCGAGATAAACGCAATTTTATCGGGTTGCGACAGAATAGCATTAAATGGAGATACGGCTAATAAAATCGGAACAAATTCTTTGGCTGTTCTTGCAAATTTCTACAAAGTGCCGTTTTATGTATTAGGTCCCAGGAGCACTATAGATAATAAAACAGAAAATGGGAACTTAATACAGATAGAAAATAGAGATGGGAGGGAGATAACCGATTTATGGTATAAAGAGAGAATGGCGCCTAAAAACATAAAAGTTTATAATCCAGCTTTTGATGTTACTGACTCTGCTTTGATAAGTGCAATCATTACTGATTTTGGTATATACAGATATCCTTATGATTTTTCTGTTGAAGATTAATAGACGATATTTACAAAAAAATTGAATGATAAAAAACATAATATTTGATCTGGGAGGTGTATTGGTTAGGCTTGATAAAGACCTATGCATAAAAGCTTTTGCTGAGATAGGACACCCGGATTTTGGCAGAATTATAAATGAGTATTTCCAAGAGGGATTCTTTATGGATTATGAGAAGGGTCTTATTTCAACAGAAGAATTCAGAGATAAGGTAAGAGAAAACATGGAAACTTTTGCTTCCGATATCGAAATTGATAAGGCTATGGCTGCTTTTTTACCGGAGTTACCACTAAATAAGTTGAAAGCTCTTCAAAATTACTCTAAAAACTATAGAATATTCCTTCTGAGTAATACAAACCCTATTGCAGTTGAGACTGTGAAGCCAATGTTTCTTCTAGGAGGTCAAGAGATGAGTGATTATTTTGAAAAAATGTACCTCTCATTTGAAATGAAGTGTGCTAAACCAGATCCTAAAATATTTTCAATGCTCCTGGAAGACGCTGGAATTAACCCCGAAGAGTCTCTTTTTGTTGATGATTCCATTACTAATCTTGAAGCAGCCTCTGAATTTGGAATTAAGACAGCTCATATAATCCAGGAAAATGATCTGATGAACGATCTTAAACCATTCTTATGTTAATTGATTATTCAGAAAAGAAAAATGTCAAATTCATCTCCCTTGCTAGTGGAAGCAGTGGAAATTGTTATTTTTTTTCTAATGGAGTTGTAAGCTTTGTAATAGATTTTGGGATAGGTTTAAGAACAGCCAGAAAGCGCCTTGCAGAGTATAATATGAAGCTTGAAGATATAGATTTTGTATTAGTAACTCACGATCACATAGATCATATTAAACATTTAGGGACTTTCGCAGAGAAGTTTAGTAAACCTGTTTATGCGACTGAATCGTTACATAATGCATTGTCTAATCATTTTGCAACTCGAGGAAAATTGACCTCATCAAGAGTATATATTGAATCTGAAAAAGAATTTTGTTTCAATGATGTATCAATTACTCCTTTTCAAGTCCCTCACGATGGAACAGATAATTATGGATATTTTATAAATATGTCCGGAGTTAAGATTGTTGTAGCTACAGATGTAGGCAGAGTTAATTCAAGCCTAATAAAATATGCATCAATATCCAATCATTTGATATTTGAATCAAATTACGACAGAACCATGTTAGAAGAGGGTCCCTACCCAAAGTCTCTTATTGACAGAATCAGTAACGGTAAAGGTCATCTAAGTAATGATGAAACTGCAAATGCAATTAAGGAATTTTATCATCGTGAAATTAAGTCTCTTCTTTTATGTCATTTGAGTGCTAATAATAATACTCCGGCTCGAGCGATTGAAACAGCAGGGATGGCTCTTCTTGAAGTAGGAGCCATCCCTGGAGTTGATTTATTACTTGAATGCCTTCCAAGAGGAAGTGCTTCAAAATTATATCAATTTTAAAGAAGCTGAATTACTCCACAAACTGTTTAGCATAGTATTTGGCAGTTAGTTTCTCACCGGTTGCTTTTTCTATCATTTCATTCCATTCAAGTTTCATTCCTATCTTGAATATGTTATCACTCATCCACTTCCCAATTGCTGGATTGCCAATATAGCATTCGTTTTTATAATCGCCGGACTTTGTTATATTATCGACTATATAGTAATGTATTTGAGAAGCCAGTAGTTCTCCAAGTTGATAATTATGATAATAACAAGGGTATAGTGCTATATGAATTTTTGTAGCCCAGTCTGGCATATCTCTGTTATGAGGTTTCTTTAACATCTGATATTTCTCAGCAAGATTCCACCATAAGGCATTTAAGTCTTGTTCAGGATTAGAATACATCTCTTTTTCAAATCTGTAAACTACTTGCACCCATCTGCTGAAAACAAGTTGTTGAAGTTTTAGAGATTTATAACAATCCTCCTCTATTTCACTTTTCTCAATGTCTGTAAGGCCCAAACTCAATCTCATCCACTCTGGGTTTCTAGATAATCTGCCGAATATCATAGCTATAGCTTCTGTAGTGAATGTATGTGCAGCATTCCTTAGGAAAAAAGGATTTGATGGATCATCATGCCCTAATGCATACACCGCGTGTCCAAACTCGTGAAGCATAGTACCCATCCATGATTCGTTGTCAGATATATTTGCCAATACTCTTACATCTCCATTTGCATTGATATCAATGCAATATGCATGTTGATTCTTTAGGGGTTTTTCATAAAGGTCGCTACTCTTCATTATTGAAGAGACATTCAGTCCTATACCTGAATAAAACTCTTCAGTAAGTTTCTCAAGATTCTTACCTTTATAGAATTTGTCAAGATCAACCGGATACAGTTTTGGCGACTCTTGAAAATATCTGCCTTGAAAGTGCCATGGCATTAACTCATTTTCAGAGATTCCGTATCTTTTTGAAAAGGCAATATCCATTTCTCTTTTTAATCTTTCAAATTCATCTTTGGTAAGAGAATCCAATTCGTCAAAAAGAGCTGATATCTCCTCCGGATTTTGCCCTGAAAGTTCAAGTGACATGGTATGAAAATTATCATATCCAAGAGAGTAAGCGAGTTTATTTCTTAATTTGATAATTTCCAATACATCATTTGCAACAAAAGTTCCAATTTCTTTGTGAGCTTTCCATACCTCTTCCAGTTCATTATTTTCAGTAGAATTCTGCAGGATAGACTCAACTTGATTATCAGAAATTGGTTTTCCTCTGAAATTAGCCCTGAACTCAGCATATTTTTGTTCAAGAGAAGTGGATTTGCTGATTATTTGTTCAAGTAACGAACTATCAGCCTGATTTGACAAAAAGGAGTTATAAACAACATCTAATTGTCTCTTTAATAAAGGGTCATTAATATTTCCTCTTTCTTTAATGGCTTTTAGTTTTTCAAATACTACAGAATTTGAGTAGATCCTGGACATTGCAATATTTGCTTCTGAGTACTTTGCAAATTCGTCAGAGTCTCCAGAGATTGTACCATTCCAGTAAGCATTTGATGATTGAATGTAGAGTGGATGTATGCTACTCTCTGTACTGCTTAATATATCCTTTAAAACTTTTTCATCGTTATTATTGCAACCTGCTATCATAAATGCAAAAATTAATAAACAAATATACCTGTTCATAAAGTCTCATTTTTTTAATCGTTTCTTATATACTTGCGTTGAAATTATATAAACATCCTCAAGAGGCCTGTCGTTAGAATCTGTTTTTGACTCAGAGATCATGAAAACTACATCCATGCCGGAAATCACCTCGCCAAAGACAGTATACTGAGTGTCTAAATGAGGAGTTCCGCCGTGTTTCTTATAGTATTCACGAATATGTTCAGGAAATCTATAAGAAGACTTCTTACCTATAGCTTCGTTTCTGTTATTTAACTTCTTTTCTGCTGATATAAGTGACTCCTCATCATGAATTTTCCCCTCAACAATATAAAATTGTGATCCTGAAGATTCTCTGTTGGGGTTTGTAATATCACCCTCTCTGGCTGCAGCAAGAGATCCTCTTTTGTGAAAAAGTTCAGGAACAAACTCTGCAGGGATACCCTTATCCGGACCACCATCCCCGTATAGTTTTCCAGGTTCTCTCTCTCTTGAGTCAGGATCTCCAGATTGAATCATAAAGTCGTTTATAACTCTGTGGAATAACACACCATTAAAGTATCCCTCCTTTGAGAGTTTAACAAAATTATCACGGTGGAGAGGAGTTTGATTATACAATAGAAGAATAATCTCCCCTTTGTTTGTATTCATCCTTATATGGAAATATCTTTGAGAAGAGTATCCACTAGCAGACGAAAGCAGCAAAGTAGAAATTACTAACATGATATAGTTAATCCTTTTCATATTTATAATTGTGGACCTGAAGAGATAAGAGCTTTTGCGGCATCGTTATCGCAATATTGATCAAAATTCTTAATATACTTTAATGCTAAAGATTTAGCCTTATCTTCCCATATCTCAGGTTTTGAATATGTATCTCTGGGATCAAGTATACCATCTGAAACATCATGCAGTTTAGCAGGAATAGTCAGATTAAGAATTGGAATATGCTTTTTTTCAGAATTTTCAATTGTTCCGTCAAGTATTGCATCAATAATAGCCCTTGTATCTTTAATGGAAATTCTTTTTCCTGTTCCGTTCCAACCTGTGTTAACAAGATAAGCTTTTGCTCCATGTTCGTCCATTTTCCTGGCTAGAGTGTTTGCGTAGACTGTTGGGTGAAGAGTTAAAAAAGCTTCACCAAAAGCAGGCGAAAAAGATGGTAAAGGCTCAGTTATACCTCTCTCAGTACCTGCAAGTTTTGATGTGTAACCACATAGAAAGTGATATTGAGCCTGATTTCTGTCTAATATTGATACAGGAGGCAGAACACCAAAAGCATCGGCAGAGAGGTATATAATTTTCTTTGGATGGCCTGCTTTAGAGGGTAATACAATCTTATTAATATGATATATAGGGTAGGAGACTCGTGTATTCTCTGTAACAGAGGAATCGTTAAAATCAATACTGCCATCTTCTCTTACGGTAACATTTTCTAATAGAGCATCTCTTTTAATTGCCTGCCATATATCAGGCTCATTCTCTTTGCTTAAATTAATGGTTTTGGCATAACAACCTCCTTCAAGGTTAAATACTCCATGATTGTCCCAGCCATGTTCGTCGTCACCAATGAGGTATCTTTTTGGATCTGCCGATAAAGTAGTTTTTCCAGTTCCTGAAAGACCAAAAAATATTGCGACATCTCCTTCTTTACCAACATTTGCAGAGCAGTGCATTGATGCAATCCCCTTAAGAGGAAGATAATAATTCATCATTGAAAAAATACCCTTCTTCATCTCTCCCCCATACCAGGTGCCTCCGCAAACAGATATTCTTTCTGTCAGATTAAACAACACAAATACATCTGAATGTAAGTTGTGCTCTTTCCATTTAGGGTTTGTTGCTTTTGAAGCATTAATAAAAACAAAATCTGGTTCTCCGTAATTATTTAACTCATAGTTAGATGGCCTTATGAACATATTTGTTACGAAATGCGCTTGCCATGCTACCTCCATTATGAAGCGGACCTTCATTCTGGTATCTTCATTGGTTCCGCAAAAGGCATCAACTACATAAAGAACATCCTTATTTGAAAGCTGATTTTGAGCAATTTCCTTACAATCATTCCATACATCCTTAGTAATTGGTTTATTAATTGTACCATCCCACCAGATTGTATTTTCGGTTATTTCATCTTTAACTATATATTTGTCCTTAGGAGAGCGTCCGGTAAAAACTCCGGTCATAACAGCCACCGAACCTGTATCTGTTAGTATACCTTTATCGTAACCTTCATTTCTTTCATCCATCTCTGCCTTGAACATCTCCTCATAGGTGGGATTGTACATAACCTTACCAACATTGGTAATGCCGTACTTTAATAAATCAGAAGTAATCATGTTTAGTTTAGTTAGTTTTATTTAAGTTTTGTATATTGAAACAAATTTAATGAATTATTTCTACAAAGTTCAAGAATGTCAAAATCATTGGAGATACTTGAGCGTTACTGGGGTTACACATCTTTCAGGAAAAACCAGGAAGAGATTATTAACTCTGCGCTTTCCGGAAAGGATACAATTGCATTGATGCCCACCGGGGGAGGAAAGTCGCTTACATTCCAAATTCCGGCTTTATTGACAGATGGAATTGCATTAGTTGTAACTCCATTGATTGCCCTTATTAAAGATCAGGCAGAAAATTTAAGAGCAAAGGGAATTCCTGTCATTGCAATCCATTCTGGATTAAGTTATGATGAAATTGATGCGCTACTTGATAATGCTATATTGGGTGAGTACAAATTTCTATATCTCTCCCCGGAGAGACTCAATAGCGACTTATTCAGGGCAAGGGCATCAAAAATGAAAGTTAATTTTCTGGTTATTGATGAGGCACATTGTATTTCACAATGGGGACATGATTTCAGACCGGACTATCTGAAAATTAAAGAGATAAGGAATATAATAGCCCCAATTGCAACTATAGCAGTTACAGCAACAGCAACTTCAGTAGTTGTGGAGGAGATTTCAAAAAATCTTGGAATGACTTCACCAAACATATTGCGCTCTAGTTTTTCAAGAGATAATTTATCTTATGTGTGCAGGGAGGATGAAGACAAGTACAGCCAACTGCTCAAAATTGCAAGAAATGTTAACGGATCTGGGATAATATATGTCAGAGAGCGACGGAAAACATTTGAAGTCTCTGATTTTTTAAAAGCTCATGGGATATCTGCAGAAGCATATAATGCGGCAATGCCTTCTGCATCAAGAGCACAAAGACAAGATGAGTGGAAAAACGGAGAACTCCGGATAATAGTTGCCACAAACGCTTTTGGAATGGGGATTGACAAAGCTGATGTTCGTTTTGTTTGTCATCTTGACCCTCCAGAATCGATTGAAGCATATTACCAGGAGGCTGGAAGAGCAGGTAGAGATGGTATTAAGTCATACGCAGTATTGTTATGGAATAAACAAGACTCTGGCAGGCTTAGAAGAATATTATCAACTACTTTCCCTGATGAAGTTTTTATCAGCACTGTCTATCAAAAACTATTTGTATATCTGGGCATTGCTTTTGGAGCTGGGAAGGGGAAGGTAATAAATTTTAGTCTTAAAGACTTTTGCTCAAATCTCTCTCTTCACCCTGTACCAGCATATCATGCATTAAAATATATTGAAAAGGAGGGTTATATAGAATTAACTGATGAGTTGGATAACCCATCCAAAGTCAGGTTTATCATTGGACGAGACGAACTTTATAATGTTCAGCTTCAGAACTCTTCACTTGATGCCTTTATTAAAACATTACTTAGATTGTATTCCGGACTCTTCTCCCTCCCTGTTGCAATTGATGAAGAGTATATTGCTAAAGTTACCAGAAACAGTAAAGCAGCGATTTCATCAAGTTTAATGAGGCTGTCCAGAATGGGAGTTATTTCATATCATCCGGCTGTAAGGTCTCCTCTTTTAATATTAAAGGAGGAGAGACTAGATGAAAAGAATTTCAGAATTGACAATACTCGTTATCTTGAGATGAAAAGTAGTATGGAATCAAAAATTGAAAGCGTCATCTCATATTTCCAGTGTAATACCTCCTGCAGAGAGAAGATTTTGTTAGAGTATTTTGGTGAGATTATTAATACAGATTGTGGAAGATGCGATTATTGTCTTAGTGCCGGAAGAAAAAGAGATAATTCTAACTACTATTACTCTATTGAAGAAAAAATATTTGAAATACTGGAAGGAGGGCCTAAGAGTATTGCAGAAATTTCTTTGGAAATTGATGATGACAGCAGACTATATATTGAGATACTAAGTGATTTAACTGACAGGGGAGCATTAAATGTAAAGGGTGATATTTTTTCACTTGGAGATAACATTAGTATCCCTGATCAATAAAAATCTGAAGCTCATTATATAATTTCTGGACAGGTAACCCCATCACATTAAAGTAGGAACCCTCAATTTTCTCAATAGCAATATATCCTATCCACTCCTGGGCTCCGTATGCACCAGCCTTATCATAAGGTTTATAGTGTTCCACATAATAATCTATCTCCTCTTCAGATAGGGTTTTAAAATAGACGACAGTGGAAGCCGAAAAACCTTTTTCTCCTTTAATGCTTCTTAAATACACTCCTGTAATTACATTATGAGCTTTACCTGAAAGTTTCATAAGCATTTTTGTAGCCTCCTCTCTGTTAGATGGCTTTCCCAGTATTTCACCTTCACAAATAACAAGAGTGTCTGCCGTAAGAAGGATCTCTTCTTCTTTAAGTTCTCTGCCAAAATAAAATGATTTCATTTTAGCAAGATAGAGAGGGACGCTATTAATATTAACAGAAGTATCATAAACTTCTTCAGTATGACCAGATATCTCAACATTGTAAGGAATATCAAGACCAGCAATCAGCTGATGTCTTCTGGGAGATGCGGATGCAACAATTAGGATGCGATCGGTCATCATATGAACTAAATTTCTCATCCTGAATATGCTTCAGGAGAGTCAGCCCACAAACCATGTACCTTTAGTGTCTGCTCAATGACATCTCTTGCACAGCCTTTACCACCACCTTGAATTGAAATATAATGGCAAACATCTTTTACTTCGTTCACAGCGTCAGAAGGGCAGGCTGCAATCCCGCATGCTTTAAGAATTCCGATATCAGGTATGTCGTCTCCCATATAAAGCACCTCATCTGGCGATAACTTGTATTTATTTATGAAATGTTCGAAATCGGGCATTTTAAAAATGGACTTTAAATATATATCCTCCCTGGGCACACCAATTTGCATAAATCTAAGTGCAATTGATTCTGAGGAACCGCCAGTTATAATTGCTACGGGGAATTTTTTTAGAATAGCAACTCTTACTGCATACCCATCTTTAGCATTGTGTGATCGAAGAAGATCACCGGTTTCTGTCGCTAAAACCTGACCATCAGTAAATACGCCATCAACATCAAAGGCAAATGCTTTGATTTTATGTAATTTAGCCTTAAAATTAGCCATTATTATTAATCTGTTTATTTTGTTCAAGTATAAAATTGGATAGTAGTTTATAAACCGCTAAGTGCTCCTTAGTATCATTTAAAATTTCAAAATGCTTACTGATCGTTTTTAAGTCGCCTCGTGCAGCAGGTCCAGTCTGTACCATTTTGGGATTTCCGTAAAGAAACGCCTTCCTTATTGTTTCTATCGCAAGTGGCAATAAGTAAACATGGTGAGGAGTTGCAATGTCATAAGATAAAGAGGCCAGATAATTAATAAAATTACTGACGAAGACAGCCGACACATGCATCCTTAATCTTTCAGATGAGTCAATTACAGAGTACTCTGATCCCAATTTTTTACAGAGAGTAGACAACTTTTCAAAAGCAGCAGAATCTGATGATTCTAGTAAAAAAGGGACAATACTCATATCAACTGGTTTATTTTTACTAAAAGACATTAATGGATAAAATACACCATGTGATTTAAATTGATTCAAAACATCAACAGATGTAGCTCCACTGATATGACATACAGTTGAATACCCTGACTTAACTGATTGAATATTTAACAGATTTGGCAGAACAGTTTCCAAAGCATCATCAGATATTGCAACAATTATTATATCGCTGCCCTCCATTTTATCATAATTAACTGAAGGGTGTGTGTCGGGCAGATTGAAATGGTTGTATTCAGGCTTATTTAATATTGAAGATAGTTGTTTCGCAGATTGAAGAGACCTGTTAACTACAAATGGGATCTCAAATCCAGCTCCTTTTAATGCGATAGCAATTCTAAACCCTGCATTGCCTGTGCCCCAAATTGATATCTTCATATTATACTTATCTTGAGCCACCTAACGCAAGTACAGGAAGACTTTCGTTTCCCTCTTTGCTCACACTTTGAACAGAGAAGAGATGATTATCCTTACTAAATGGTAATTCAACTGAATTCCCTGTAATTAATATCTTTTTCTCCCACATTGATTTATCAGTCTCTCTAATCAACACATAATACCCTGCAGGGGCAGTTCCTGATTTTGGGGCCTCCCAGGTAAGATATGTAGATGATGAGAGTCCGGAGATATCAATCTTTACATTTTTTGGAACATCCGGAGCAAAAGCAAGATTTAATATTGTTGATAAATTTGCTTGCGTATTTTTTCTTACATATTCAATATCGACTCCTTTTATCAAATCACCATACTCAATTCCATCTTTTGTTTCCGGAATCTGGTGTGTTCTGTTATAATTTTCATAATATTCACACAACCTTACTGAAGGGAAACCCTCTTTGTTAAAAGGGGTATGGTCGCCACCTCTTCCGAATCTGTCATTTCTATAAATAAGTTTGATGAATAGATTGTCAACATATCTTTCTGAAACCTCTTTGATATATCGTGCAATCTGTCGAGACTCACTATCATTCTCTCCTGAATTAAACTCTCTTATTCTTCTTTTTTGATCATTTTCTGTGTAGGGAATATTTTCCGAAAAAACTCTTAATTGAGTATTTCCTGAAATTTCTGTTCCGCTTGATCGAGAGTTACCAATCATATCATTATTAATTACGGTAACAATATTCCAAGATTCTTTTTTTGCCATTTTTGCCATATGGGTAGCTCCAAGTAATCCATGCTCCTCTCCGGATAGGAAAACCAACTTAACAGAGATAGGAAGTGGTTTGACAGATAAGATTCTGGCAATCTCCATCAGGGCTGCAACTCCACTACCATTATCGTTAGCTCCTGGTGCAAAGGCCAGAGAATCGTTGTTATCATAAGATCTGCTGTCAAAGTGAGCCAATAGGATTATTTCTCTGTTATCTGAAGGATTATCACCTTTGAAATTGGCAACAATATTCATCAGTTTTACTTCACGATGTAGTCTGGAACCTTTGCCACCTGCAGGGTAGATAACACTCTGCACACTCATATGATTAGAATTCTTTGCAAAATCATCAAGTTTCATCTTAATGTACAGTGAAGCTGCTCCAATACCTGTTTTGGGCTCATTTTGAGTGCTTAGATTGTGTCTTGTGTAGAAAGATACCAAATCTTCTATTGTTTTGGTAATATTCTCTGATTTTACAAGTGACAAACAATCAGTAACTCTTTGATCTCTCACTATAATTTGTTGTCCGTTGAGATACAATGGAGAGAAAAATATAAAAGATATTAAAACTAAAAAATATTGTTTTTTCATTTTAGAAATATATTTCAATATAATTCAAAAAAAGCTTGAAGATCCTTTTTGTGGTTTCCTGGTAATAATACCACATGATTACCAAGGTGAGATGTTAAGAAAGAGTTCAGTTCTGATTGTGTATCAAACAAAAATTTAACTTGGGTTCTGCATCTCTCTTTTACGGAAGTATTGGCAATAATTTTTCCACTTGCGCAGAACATTTGATCAAGGCTCTCTCCGCCTAACTTAAATAGGGTGTATTCACCTTCTGAAAGAATAGCAGCAACCCCAATCCCAATGCCAGATTCATAATGCGATGGAAGAGTATAACTTTTTGCAAAAGATACCGGTGATGTACAATGCGCAAAATCAACAGTGTTTTCATTTTTATCAATTGAGGATGGATTAGCCATGAACACAGGTTTATTTAGAAGCGACCTGGCAATTATCATAGACCATAATGTTGGAATGTCTCCTTCGCAACCGGAAACCAACCCATTGTCATTTAATAATGATAAAGCTAAACATGCTGTTGTTTTACATGTACCAATAATATCAAAACACTTTATTGAAAGTGAGTTAATTTCATTGTCCTGAATTATTTGTTTAATTACATTGTATAATTTAACCGCATCAACTATATCTTCTTGAGTTCTGTCTTCTGTAGCCGGTTTGGAAAGATCATCAATTAGTTTCAAAGATTCATCTGAATTTAAGGTGTACTTACCATTGTATGATGAAATATTCTGATATCTCTCTTCAAGAGAAGAGATAGGTATGTCAATAAACTTAACTCCTAGTCTTGAAGATAGTGAATACTTATCAACATCTGAAGCAATAAGCCACGGAGAGGCATCCCCAATAAGGCCTATTTTTGTATTTGAAATCTCTTTAAAAGCTCTGTGGATATTATATAGAGATGAGATTTCAATATGTAATTCTTTCATATAAATTTCAGACGGGCTAATAGGAAAATTTAAATGCTTATGCTTTATATTCCTGAAATTAAGCCAGCTAGATATCTCCAATGATGCAGCCAGAGAGTTGTGAAACGAATCGCTTAAAATAACAAGTGGCCGTGAAATTTTTTGCCAATTGTTTAAAAAAATTTGTTCTGTTCCTCCTGTTGCAATAAAAGCAATAGCAAACTCTTCCTGCCCTTTGATTGGTTCGTACTCTTGAGCACTGACAATTTTTAGAGCGTATCTCTTTTTAAAATCATTATAGAGAGCCTCTCTGGATTTTGAGACTGAGTTGTTATCATGAAGATTTGAAGCAAAAACTATTAGAGTAAGATTAGGTTCCATAGAATAATTATATTGATGCAAAGATAGAAATTTTCATTAATATGAATTTTTGAAAACAATTTGTAGTAAAATCCGTTAATTATTTAACATACTTAATTACTATTATAAGATGAACAATGAGAATAATTCAGAAAGAAACATAATAACTGCATTTATTCTTAATCTTTTATTTGCTGTTATTGAACTTGTCGGGGGATTGATAACAAATTCTGTTGCAATTCTTTCTGATGCAATCCACGATTTTGGAGACTCACTCTCCCTTGGAGTTGCTTTATATTTACAAAAAGTATCAAAAAAGCGTGGAGATGATAAGTATACTTATGGTTATAGACGCTTTTCGCTTTTAGGCTCAGTCTTTATTTCTGTAATACTTTTATTTGGCTCTCTATATATGATTAAAGAGAGTTTAATCAGATTATTTCACCCACAAGAGGCAAATGCGGATGGGATGATGATTCTGTCAGTTTTAGGTATAATTGTCAATGGTATTGCCGTGCTTAAACTCAGAAAAGGGAGTACTCATAATGAAAGAGCTGTGACATTACACATGATGGAAGATGTACTTGGTTGGGTGGCGGTGTTAATTGGAAGTATCGTGATGAAATATACTGAGATATTTTATATTGATCCGATACTTTCAATATTAATTGCAATCTGGATTCTTTTCAATGTATACAGAAATCTAAGAGAGACACTTTCAATAATGCTTCAGCACTCTCCGGTAAATGTTAATATTTCACTAATTGAAAAACAGTTAAGGGGAATAGAGGGGATTGTTGATATTGCTGATTTACATATTTGGACTATGGATGGAGAGAAGAATGTTTCATCACTCCATGTCATTATAAAAGATAATGTTGATCAATATATTATCAAAAATGAAATTAGAGGGATTTTTGAAAAATTTCTGATCGGACACTCAACTATTGAATTTGATATGGAATCTAATATCGATAAATCCTTAGGGTCAGAGGAGTGCCGTTAAAAAGTGCCGGACAAGATATTGTCCGGCATTAACTTAAATGAAAATGAAATTTAAGCCTCTATTGAAGTCTCGCCTTTAACAGACAAAAAAGAGCCTAATTTATAGTCTGTAAAATCATTAACATAGCTAAATCTTTCGTTATTCCAAGATTTTGCTTTATCAATAAAGATCTCCATTGAAGCTGAGTATGACTCATCTCTCTGAGTGTCTATTAAAAGCAGATATGACATTATAATATGCGAAGCCATTTCAACTAATCTCCTGGCATGGAAATCAATATATTCAGAATCTTTTCCATTTAGTAGTTCAACTGCTTTAGCGTACTGCTCTGTCATCTCAATAACCTCTTTTTTGTATGGTTCATATTCTGGTTTTACCGGAATAAGTTCATACTCTCTCATCTGAGCTAGATATGAACCATTGGTTACATACCTTTGGGCTGCAACAACCTGAAGCTGAGATGTTCCTTCATATATTGTTGTTATCCTTGCATCTCTGTATATTCTCTCAATAGGATAGTCTTTCATAAAACCAGAGCCGCCATGTATTTGAAGAGAATCATATGCATTTTGATTACAATATTCGGAAGACATTAATTTAAGCATAGGAGTAAACATATCTGCCAGTTTCTGGAATTTTTTTGACTCATTCCTCTCTTCAGGAGATAATTTTCTCTCTTCAGCTAAAAATCCATAAGATTTATAAACATCTACAAATCTGGTTGTCTCATACAAAAGTGATCTTGATGCCTGCAGTTTGGCCTTGATAATTGCCAGCATTTCATATACAGCTGGAAATTGGATTATCGGTTTGCCAAACTGTGCTCTTTCGTGAGCATATTTTAATGCTTCTCTATAAGCTGCTTCTGAAATACCAACAGATTGAGCACCCACCCCAAGTCTGGCACCATTCATTAATGACATTACATACTTAATAAGCCCCAATTTTCTCTCACCAACAAGTTTTGCAGGAGCATTATTAAATACAAGTTCACAAGTAGGGCTTCCTTTAATTCCAAGCTTATTTTCAATTCTCCTGACAGTTACGCCTCCCCACTTTTTATCGTAGACAAAATATGATAGACCTCTGCCATCTGTGGTGCCCTCTTCAGATCTGGCCAGTACTAGCTTTATTTCAGCGTCTCCGTTTGTTATAAATCTCTTAACTCCATTTAAATACCACCTGTTTTCACTTTCGTTGAAGGAGGCCTTAAGCATAACAGCCTGAAGGTCTGAACCGGCATCTGGTTCTGTTAAATCCATAGAGCATGTTTCGCCACAGTTAATTCTTGGCAGAAACTCTTTCTTTATCTCTTCTGACGCATATTCATTAATGGTCTCGGCACAATCCTGCAATCCCCAAATATTTGCAAATCCAGCATCTGCTCTGGCAACCAACTCTGCCGACATAACATATGGTACCATTGAAAAATTGAGCCCCCCAAATTCCCTGGGAAGTGCCATTCCATACATTCCAGCCTGAGTTAAAACATCCTGATTTTGTTTTGTTCCTGATGCATAATAGACTCTGCCTTCATGATGAACCGGACCAGATTTATCAACATTTTCTGCATTTAGTGCGATTATGTTGCCGCAAATATCACCCATGATCTCCATTACTTTATCGTATGAGTCGATGGCGTCATCTGCTGTGCAGGGAGCATAATCAAATTGTCCTGAATCCTTAAAATCCTGCTCTTTCAGAGCAACAATCCTTTTCATAAGAGGATGATCGAACTGGAATCTAAGATCTTTATTGTCTTTATAAAAATTTGCCATCTCTATTTGCTATTGTTTTTATATGCTTTTATCATTCTAGGAATAACCTCTGTAAAATCGCCAGTAATAGTATAGTCTGCAATTTGGTTAATAGGAGCCAATGGATCTGTGTTAATGGAAATTATCATTGCTGACTGATCCATCCCTGCAGTATGTTGAATTTGACCAGAAATCCCTATAGCTATATATAATTTAGGTCTAACCGTAACACCTGTCTGACCGATTTGTCTTGCATGGTCTGCAAAACCAGCGTCAACTGCGGCTCTTGATGCACCAACTTCTGCACCCAAAACCTTAGCAAGATCAAAAAGCAGCTCAAAGTTTTCTTTTGAACCTACACCAAAGCCACCTGCAATGATTATTGACGAAGATTTAATATCAATTTTTCTCTCTTCAATATGTCTTTCAATTATTTTGACAACAAATAGGGAGTCATTTAGAATTTTATCTAAATCAACTTTTTGTGTTTTACACTCAACAGGGCGGGGTAGTGGTTCGCTTTTCATTACTCCCTCTCTTACTGTAGCCATTTGTGGTCTGTGATCGGGATTAATGATCGTTGCTATAATATTTCCTCCAAATGCAGGTCTTATTTGATAAAGAAGATTATCATATGTTTTTCCTGCTTTGTTATCAGAGTGAGAGCCAATTTCTAGAGAGGTGCAATCTGCAGTTAATCCACTGTTTAATGCACTTGAAACTCTTGGTGCTAAATCTCTGCCAATACTGGTTGCTCCAAAAAGAGCAATTTGGGGGTTCTCTTTTTTAATAAGAGAGATGGCTATTTCGGAATATGGCAGTGTTAGATAATTATTAAGTCTTTTGTCATCTGCCAGGTAAACTTTTGATGCTCCATAGCTTGCGAGTTCAGGTATCAAAGGTTCAACTTGATGGCCTATTAACATAGCTTCTAGCTTACATCCAAGTTGAGATGAGAGAGATCTTCCTTTTGTCAGAAGTTCCAAACTTACATCACATACCTTTCCGTTGTCTGTTTCTATATATACTAATATATTGTTCATATTACCAATTTAATTATTAACCAATAGTATGTGAGGCTATCAACTCTTTCATAAGTGAATCAATATCTGGCAGTGAAGAAGATAATTTCTTTGCCTCTTTTGCTTGAAATACAATGTTTTCTATCTTCTTAACCTTTGTAGGGGAGCCTGATAAACCATAGTTTTTTTCATCACCACCAATTTCGTTGACACCCCACTCCTCAATTTTTAAATAGTCCATTGTGTAAAGGGGTAAATATGAATTGTGTTCATTGTCGTGCTCCTCAGATGCTGTTCTTGCATGTTTGAATTTCATTAATGATTTTGCATTTCTGGGACGGCAATCCGCAGCAGTAGCATGAACAGTAATAACAGCAGGTAAATTTGACTCAACAATTTCAATACCTCTTTCGAGTCTCCTTTTAACCTTAATAGTGGAGTCGTTAATTTCCAGAACCTCCTCAGAATAGGTTATTTGAGGAATGTCTAATTTTTGAGCAACCTGAGGACCCACCTGGGCTGTATCACCATCTATAGCTTGCCTCCCGGCAAAAATAATATCAGGTTGCATTTTTTTCAGTGCCATTGAGAGAGCATAAGATGTTGCCAATGTATCAGCACCGGCGAACTTCCTGTCTGTTAGCAGAATTCCACCGTCAGCACCTCTGAAAAGGCCCTCACGGATAATATCTGCAGCACGACCAGGACCCATAGTAAGTAAGTATACTTTACTATTTGGGAATTTGTCTTTAATCCTTAGTGCTTGCTCAAGAGCATTCATATCCTCAGGGTTAAAAATTGCAGGAAGAGCCGCTCTGTTTACGGTTCCATCCTCTTTCATTGCATTTTTACCAACGTTTCTCGTATCTGGCACTTGTTTTGCCAGAACAACAATTTTAAATGCTTTATTCATACTTGTTTATTAGTGTTATCAGGCTTCGGCCGAATTATTGCCGAATGCCATTGGAATAGCCCCATCTTCATTATTGTGAATCTCAATTTCTCCAAATTGGTTTTCAAACTTCTCTACATTATCTCGTAATGCCATTAATAACCGTTTAGAATTTTCGGCAGTCATAATAACCCTGCTGCTTACTTTTGGTTTTGGAACACCAGGCATCATTCTGACGAAATCAATAATAAATTCACTGCTAGAGTGAGTAATAATTGCTAAATTGGAATAAGAGCCCTGAGCTATATCTTCACTCAGTTCTATATTAAGCTCATTTACAGTATTCATATTAGTTCATCTATATAAATGGTACGCAAATATAAGATAAAAATTCATACATTTGTGGTTCGTTTAATCTTATAATATTATATGGACATTCCTGCAAAATACGATCCCGCCGGAACAGAGGATAAGTGGTACTCATACTGGCTTAGTAATAAATTGTTTCACTCGGAACCTGACCAAAGAGAGCCATACTCTATTGTAATTCCCCCGCCAAATGTAACAGGGGTTCTTCATATGGGGCATATGTTGAATAATACTATTCAGGATGTGCTTGTCAGAAGAGCAAGAATGCTTGGGAAGAATGCCTGCTGGGTACCCGGTACTGATCACGCCTCAATAGCAACAGAGGCAAAAGTGGTTGCTAAGCTCAAGGCCGAAGGGATTGAAAAAAGTGACATCTCAAGAGAGGAATTTCTTGAACATGCATGGGAGTGGAAAGAGAAGCATGGAGGGATTATTCTTGAACAGTTAAAAAAGCTGGGTGCTTCCTGCGACTGGGATAGAACAAAATTTACAATGGATCCTGAGATGAGTAAGAGTGTTATTAATACTTTTGTTCATTTCTATAATAAAGGGTTAATATACAGGGGCGTCAGAATGGTCAACTGGGATCCTGAAGGGCAGACAGCTGTTAGTGATGAAGAGGTTATACGAAAAGAGACAAAATCAAAACTATATCACTTAAAATACTTTATATCTGAAAATGGATTGCCATCAAACAACTTTATTGTTGTTGCAACAACCAGACCTGAAACAATTATGGCAGATTCAGCAGTCTGTATACATCCTCAAGACGAAAGATACAAACATATTAAAGGCAAGAAAGTATTTATCCCATTAATTAACAAAGAGATCCCAATTATTGAGGACGAATATGTTACAATGGATTTTGGGACAGGATGTCTTAAAGTAACTCCGGCTCATGATATTAATGACTATGAGATTGGACTCAGACACAAATTACCAGTTACCGATATTATTGACAAATGGGGAAAATTAAACGAAGACGCAATCATTTTAGTAGGGACCGAAAGATTTGAAGCCCGGAAACAAATTGTTAAAATGCTTTCAGAAAAGGGATTTCTGGAGAAAGAGGAGGATTACATATCACAAATTGGATATTCTGAAAGGACTAACGCCGTTATTGAACCTAAATTGTCACTTCAGTGGTTTATGAGAATGGAAGATTCCGCTTCTAAAGCACTAAAATATGTAGAAGAGGATAAAATCAAACTTATCCCTGAAAAGTTCAGGAATACATACCGCCATTGGATGGAGAATGTAAAAGATTGGTGTATTTCAAGACAGCTCTGGTGGGGTCAGAGGATTCCTGCCTGGTATTTACCTGATGGCAGCTTTGTAGTGGCTTGTGATGAAAACGAAGCATTAACAGAAGCAAGAAAAATTGATAAATCAATTGAACCAAATATGCTTAGTCAGGATCCTGATGTGCTTGATACCTGGTTCTCTTCTTGGTTATGGCCAATTTCCGTTTTTGATCCTTCAAAGCCCGGGTTTCCCGATAAAGAGCCAAACAAAGATCTTGCTTATTACTACCCAACAAATGACCTGATTACTGCTCCTGAAATTTTATTCTTCTGGGTTGCCCGAATGATAATGGCAGGTGACGAGTTTTGTGGAGAAATGCCTTTCAGAAATGTTTATCTTACTGGTATTGTACGAGATAAACTGGGTAGGAAAATGTCAAAATCTTTAGGCAATTCTCCTGACCCTATAGAGTTGATGAAAATATACGGTGCAGATGGTGTAAGGGTGGGGATGCTTTTGTGCAGCAATGCAGGAAATGATGTATTGTTTGATGAAAGTCAAGTTGAACAGGGGCGAAATTTTTCGAATAAGATATGGAATGCATACAGACTTGTCTCAGGATGGAAGTATAATAATGATATCAATCAAAGTGAAAGATCCGGGGCTGCTGTTAAATGGTTTGATTTTCTTCTGTCCAGCACAATTGAAAAAGTAGATGATCATTTTAGCAAGTTTAGGATATCTGATGCACTTATGACATTATACAAACTCTTCTGGGACGATTTCTGCTCCTGGTATTTAGAAATAATTAAACCTGGCAGGGATGAAGAGATTGATACAAAAACATACAGGTCAACAGTAGAGTTTTTTGAAAAATTATTAAGACTTCTCCACCCGTTTATGCCATTTATTACAGAAGAATTATGGCAAAATCTTGACATCAAAAGTTCTGAAAAGAGCATAATGATTTCCAAAATGCCTTCTCCCTCATATTATGAACCACAGTATATTAACAGCGCTGAAATCTGTAAAGAGGCAATTGTTAACATCAGAAGTATAAGACAATCAAAAAACATATCTCCAAAAGAGTCTCTTTTGTTATTTGCTAATAAAGATGCAGTTCCTGCTGAATTGTTCTCCTTTATTAATAAAATGGCTAACATTAAAGAAATCCTTCCAATCTCTCAGAAAGAAGTAAACGGTGCAGGAGCCTCTTTTATGATTGGAACAATAGAATTTTTTATACCTCTTGATAATTATGTAAATAAAGAGGAGGAGATAGTCAAAATTGAGGAGGAGTTAAAGAGATTAAACTCATTTCTCAATGGTGTGAATAAAAAACTTGAAAATCAAAAATTTGTAGAGAGTGCTCCTAAAGATGTAGTAGAATTGGAATACAAGAAGCAAAAAGATGCAATAACAAAAATTGAAAAATTGTTATCCTCAAGGGAAGAACTTATTAAATCCTGATGTTTCATAACATTGTCATATATAATAGAGTATTGCAGATGGTTATATTATCTGTACTCCTCTTCTCTTGTGATAAAGTCTCAAATCTTAGTGATTCAAATCAAATAGAAGAGGTTATAATTGAAGATGTACTACCGGCTCACGTCATTCTGGATAAACCTGCTCTAACAGAAGGGTTAATCACTATTCCCGTAAAACTAGGTAAATATTACTTTCCCATAAAAGTTAAGCTTGATTTTAAAACAAGTCATAATGGTATAAAAATTTTAGGAATTGACAATGATGGATACATTGAATTTCAAGAGTATTCTTCGGTTAAATCAGTTTATGTTGTTTCTGAAAGTGGACTAACTAAAAGCTATGATATTAAACTGGATGTGTTACCATCAAACGAGATATCTGAGATTATAAGTTTCTATACAGGTGAAATTGCCGGCCCTGTCGGAACGGAAATTTCAGAAGAGGGGTATCCAAATCCAACGAACTCCACAGTGACATTGTTTTTGACAAGCTCACAGTTCCCGTTAACAATCAAGCCTTTAATTAAAATCTCAAAAGGAGCCAAAATTACGGGTTGGAGTACAGGTGAATCAATAACATTTATGTTACCCGAGGAAACAAAAAAATTAAAATTAATAAGTGAGAGCGGACGAGAAGAAGAGTGGAGAATCATAATAAAAAATGCCGTCCCGGACTACAAAGCAAACAAAGAGGAGCTGTTAACTGTATACGAAAAGCTTAATTCTCCTTTTATATCTTTGAATGCTCAATCTCTAAATGAAAATTTTCAAATTGATTCAGTTCATAAATCATCTGCTACTAATGAAATTACTATATTTTATAATGATATAAAACGATCATTTCCCGCAGATGTAAAAATTGACTTTCAGTTAAAAAATCAATTGTCCCTTTTGGGGACTCCACCCAGCAAAATATTTAAATTTCCTACTGATACTTCAACATTTTCGTTTAATATTATTGATATAATTAATGGAATTTATACAGACTGGAGGATTTGTTTAAAACCAAAGTCTTATAAGAATATTTTAAACAGTTTTGCATGGAATAACTATACCAGTAGTGACAACTTAGTAACTTTAGAGGGTGCTTATATTGATAATTCTAATAAGATAATTTCTATTCCGGTTATCTCTAACGGATCTTTCCCTCTTACCATTAATGGGATTACGGTATCTTCGGCAAATAACATTTCTTCCAGTATCCCTTCTACTATTACTTTCGCATCTATAGAGGATTTTAAAGTTTACTCGATAGAATATCTAGGATTATCCGAGTTTTGGAGAATAGAGTTAGTTAATAATTTTTCACCAAAATCCAATAAAGCAGATATAATTGATTTTGAATTAGGAAATACCTCTTATGGATATAATATTTCTGAAGCATACATTGAGCCGGAGAATTCTGAAATTGTCATATTAGCTGATAAGTTTATACCAAATGAGCCTTTAAAATTATCAGCCAAGATTAAAATTTCAGAGAATGCTATAATTGAAGATTTTACTGTTGGAGGTGTGCTTTCATTGTATTCTGGTACTCCTGTCAAGTTAAATGTAATTGCTCAGAACGGAGATGTTAAAGAGTGGCAAATCAGACTTGTTATTGCGCCTCAAATTCCAAATTCTGATATGGAGATATGGAGGGTACATCCTCAGTACACCACAATAAACACAATATTTCCAAGTGACGGATCTGGCTGGAACAGCTCAAACAATCCATCATTAACAGGGGTATTCAAAACTGAGGGATTCAATTCACAATATGCAGCAAAAGTTACCACAACTCTTTCTTCGATTAACTTTGCAGATATAATCAAGGTAACATCACTTGCATCAGGTAATCTTTTTCTGGGTAGATTCAGATACAGTACACTCGCTTCTGATGTTTACAATCCATCAAGCATGACATTGTTTGGCATTCCATTTTTATTTGAAGAGATACCCTTGCAGATGAATTTTATGTACAAATATCATAGAGGAGAGAAATTGCAAAGAACTACTCCGAAGATTTCTTCTACAACAATTCCGGCATTTAATCCTGTAGAGGGCCTGCATCCTGCTGCACGCGCTCGTCGTCCA